>Ga0265314_10000198_pt1 | contig 89925 bp, 71 predicted proteins | sample 4126metaG_FD_203106 | JGI IMG/M metagenome (GOLD analysis project Ga0265314, IMG submission 203106) | Rhizosphere microbial communities from Carex aquatilis grown in University of Washington, Seatle, WA, United States - 4-1-26 metaG | ecosystem: Host-associated > Plants > Roots > Rhizosphere >...
AGGTATCCCGCCGAGACCAAATCGTCGAGCGACTGGGGCGCTTTCTGCTTGTCCAGCGTGTACTGATCGATGACTTTGTTGAGCGTCGCCAGATTCTGCTTAAGCGTGGTTTCGCGGGCGCGGATAATGCTCTGGTTGTACATCGGCAACGCAATCGACAGCAGGATCGCGATCAGGCTGATGACCACCACCATCTCGATCAGGGTGAAACCGCGATTGCGCGCCTTGGACTTGAATTTCATCTACCAGTCCTTGTACTTCGTGCCGTCCAAAGCGACTTGGTCCGACTTCGTGTAAACATCGAAAACGCCCTGCCCACCCCAGGAATCCGAATCTTTATCGTCCTGCGTGGAGCGCATTCCCCATTCCTGCTTGGTCATGGGATCAAGCGGGATGCGGCGCAGAAATTTCACTTTCTTGCCGGCAACATCCACGCCGGTGACAAGGGTGTCGAGATCCGGAGGATAGCCGTCGCTCCCCAGCTTGGGCACGAACGCGCCCCGGTCGGCAGCGTCTTTATAGCGATCGATGGCGTCACGGATCATCCAAAGGTCCTCGCGCAGCTCGTGCTCGCGCTCCCGATAAATGGTGATCTTCACCAACGGAAACGCAGCCCCCACCAGGATGGAGAGGATCGCGGTGGCAACGATCAACTCGATCAGGGTGAACCCGTGTTGTGGGCGGGCAGCCACGGAGCTATTCCTTCCTCGTATTTATCGACTTTATCGACTGGTTCATAAATCAGCTATCAGTTATCAGTCAAAAACCACCCCAAATTCCCATGAGAATCTGAGAATCGGGGATTGAGAACGTCGCACAACGCGGTCACTGGATCGTAATGGCCGCCTGCGCTCCGCTCATGGCAATCGGCTGCATGGCCGGGTCCCTGGCTCCGCCGCGAGTGATGGTCAGCGCCGACTGACCCGGACCCTTGGCCATGAAGGTGAGCGTCACTACCGCGCCCTGCCCCGAGACGCCGCCTGCGCCTGGAGGCCGCGAGGCCGTGACTTGCATCGTGCCCGTCGCAGGATCCTCGCGATGCACCACGGTTACGATTTGCCCATCCTGCGACAGGAATCCGCCATTCGAAACGTTGAGTACCTGCAGCTGATTGGGATCGTAGTTGAGCTGCACGGGCACCGAGTACACGTTTTGCCCGCCGGAAACCATGACATTCACCGTGAAGGTCGAGCCCTTGGCCTGGCTCAAGGTGGGCGGATCAAACAGGAACGTTCCCGCGCCCGCCTGAGCCTGCGGAGCCGGATTCGGTTGCGTCAGGCTCTGAGAAATCTGCCCCTGCGGAGTCGGCGTCTGCGGCTGCGAGGGCGCGGCCACGGGTGCGGCTTGCGAGGCTGCGCCCGGCGGAGGCGAGGCTGGCGCAGCGATATTCGCTGGCGCCGCCGGCTTGGCGGTCGTCCGTCTCAGTTCGATCGCATTGGCCGTACCGACGTCGAGCAAATCCGCTCCGCCATGAGAAGTGTCAAGCCCACGGACAATGTGCGGGATCAGGACGAATATGAGTTCCTGCTGGGTGTGGTCTGCTGTTTCCTGCGCAAAAAGATATTTGAAGATTGGAATCGAGGCCAGACCTGGAATTCCCGTCAGAGACTTCGTCCTTGAATCCTCCATCATGCCGCCCAACACGCTGACTTCGCCTTCCTTCAGGCGGATTTCGTTTTCGATCTTGCGCTGGCCGATCACCGGCTGGCTGACACCGCCAATGTCTTGATAACGATCCACCTCCGAGACATCCATCGTCAATTTCAGGGAAACTTCCCGTCCGGCATGCACACGCGGTGTAATCTCGATGTTCACGCCCACATCGAGGTATTGGAATTGCGTGTTCACCAGCGGGTTAACACCGACTCCGCCAATACCCGGCTGGAACGATCCGGTCGCAACGGGCACCCGTTCGCCGATCTTCAACGTAGCCTTCTGCCCGTCCAGGGCGCGGACCTGCGGATTCTGGATGACCCTGGTATCGCTGTCGCCCATCAATGCCGACGCCGACATCGCCGGAATCGTCACCTGGAAGTCGGTGGCATTCAGGTTGGCGAGGGTATTCAGGCTGATGCTGTTTGACGATGACGAGGAACTCGTGGTCGAGGTGGTGGAAGTGGTCGAAGTTGTACTGTTGACGTTGGGCTGCAGCGCGACCGACACACTGTTCGGCGGGTTGATGCCAAGGGTGTGCGACTTGTCGCGGCTCACCTGCATGACCGCGATATCGATCAACACCTCCGGCTTCGCCTTGTCGAGATCGTCCACCAGTTTTTGCGCCAGCGCCACCTGATCGGGCGTGCCGCGCACGACAATCGCTCCCTGCGAGGGCAACTGCTGAATCCGGCTCACCTCGAGGATGGTGCGCATCGCGTTGACGATATCCTGCAATTCGGTAGCTTGAGAAAGATTGGAAAGATAAAAAGTTTTGATGACGTTTTGTTCCAGCTCTTTCCGTTTCGCAGGATTATCTTGCGCGACAAAAATCGTGTTTGGTGTCACCGGACGCCAAAAGGTTTTGGTCTCGAAGGAAATGATTTCCAGCGCGTCTTCGAGGGTCACGCCGTTTAGTTCGATGCGCACCTGGCGGGGCGTGTAATCGGGATCGAAAAGCACATTAATGCCGGCCAGTTTGCCCACCGTCTCGTAGATCACATTGGATTTTTCCGTGACCTTGAGCGTAATCGGGACGTTCGAGATGGGAGCCAGTTCCACCGGGCCCTGCGCCGATTCCAACCGTTTGCGCAACGCCGCCGTACCCGGCGCGACCGCCTGCGGCTGCGGATTCTGCTCCTCTTTAATCATCTGCAGCGTGCGTTTCAGTTCCTGCTGCGCGATGAACGAAGAAGGATCAATCTCCAAACCCTTCTGGAATTCCACCGCCGCCTCGTCCAGTTTGCCGGCATCGCGCAAAAGCTGCCCGCGATGCACGTGGGATGAAGCCGCGTAGAAGCGGGCGCGCTCGAACGCAGTTCGGTATCTCAAGTCTTTCGGTTTCAGATTGTAGGCCTGCTTGAAATAGTCGAAGGCTTGCTCGTAGTCCTGCCGCGCTTCGGCGTCAGTGCCCTTGTCGTAGAACACCTTGGCGGAATCAACATGACGAGCGAGAACAGGCAGCCCCAAGCAGAGCAGCAGCAGAACAAACAGAGCCGGACGGATCAGGCGTCTCATCGAGCAGTCCTCATGAAAATCTCTCTCGCCGGCGGCACCGGCCTAGACTCATCCACCCAAGATTCATCGCAACACCTAAAGAACCGGCGGACCCGTGCATCGCGGGGGCCGTCATGTACAAAAAGTGCCGGAAAATTGCATTATAGCATCGTGCCATTCGCACCCGAAGTGCTTGGTAGGGCGGCGTTTACACTCATTAGTACGTGGACCCAAGGTGCCGGGTCTCAGGTCTTAGGCAAACGTCAAAATTCAAGGGGAACTTGTGCTTCGCTTTTTCCTGAGACCTGACACCTGAGACCTCTCGTTCCCCTTCGTGATACTTTCTTCTCAGGAATGGCTAAGCAGACTACCCACCAGACCGGGCCCAGTCCGGAGAAAAATCCTCGCCGCCAGCCCACCGCCTCCGGCGAAAAGGATGCCGCTGTAAACAGGAACGCGAGCCACAACTATTTCTTGCTCGAAAAATTCGAGGCCGGGGTCGTGCTCACCGGAACCGAGGTGAAGTCGGTCCGTGGCGGCACGACCAATCTCAAGGACGCATATGGCATTATCAAGGACGGCAACTCTGCCAATCATGCCGCCCTCCGCACCCGCAAACTTCTGATTCACAAAGAAGAAATTCGCAAGCTCATCGGCAAGACTCAGCAGAAGGGACTCACTCTGATCCCCACTCGCATGTATTTCAAGAATGGAAAAATCAAGGTCGAACTCGCCCTGGCCAAAGGCAAACAACTGTGGGACAAGCGCGAAACCGAGCGCCGCCGCACCGCCGACAAGGAAGCCCGCGAAGCGGTTTCGAGGGCTAGAAAACACGCCTAGATTGCCAGTGAAATTGGGACACTATTGGGGGACAGCTTTGGTCCAAGTCTCGAAGATGTACCAATTCTCGTCGATTCTGCTATACGAGTAGCCCTTCCCGCCGTCTTCCTCGACCTGACCGCGATCACGTTGCTCTACACAGGGAAGAAACGTCTTACTGGGGTCTCCGAAGTTGATGCAGTGTACGAATCCTTTGGTAGCGCCGCCAGTAATGAGATCCGTGGCATGGGCGACAAGGTAGACGTTCCCGACCTTGTCTTTATCTAGTCCGCTCAGATCAACCTCGCGGAACAGTCGTTGGTATTCGTTCCATTTTTCGCGGGTGATTGCCCTTTTAGACTTTGGTCTCGCCCAACCCCAGTCGTTTTCAAGGCTCTTAAAAGTGCCCGTGATCCTGATTCCATTCGCGTCTTCCTGAGACATGCGAGCCAGGGCATCGAGTTCGGAACGGTGACTCTGAAATTGACTTGTGAGAGTTGTGTCAGAGGGAGGTGCGCATGACCACATGAGAAACACGAGCAGGGAGAAGAGGGAGACGATGCCGAGTAACAAGAAGCTCAGTATTCTTGAAGCAGCGACGAGGGCTCTTGTGAGATCGCCGCGAACGACTACTTGCGGCGAATCCGTACCCACAATGCGTGAGGGTAGAGGATACCTCCCAGAGGAAGGCTGTCTGGGGTCGAAGTACGGCGATAAGTTGCTCGAACGGCCGAATTCACCAACTGAGAGCGGTGCCATGCCGGATTCTTCGACAAATCCATCAAGCAACCTTAAGGAAATTCGGCGGGCGATCCCGAGAGGAGAGATTCCGGCACACAACGCGTGCAATCTCAGCAAAAACGGATATACTACCGTCAATTCGTACCCCCTCCCCGGCACCATCATTCGCAGTTGGCTCGACATCGGAAGTGCGCCATGACCAGACGGTTCACAACGGCTTTCTGTTTCTCCGCGGCCTTACTGCCGCTTTTCTCGTTCGTCTTCTCAGCCCTGGCTTTCGCCCAGGGCGGAAGCAGCGCGAGCAACGAAGGAGCGGCCCGTGTAATCCGCGAAGAGAAGCACGATGTCTCGGCGCCGCTCGCCGAACTTGATCAGATGACTCCCGCCCAGCCGCATCGTTTCTCGCCACGCTTGCTGAAAATCCTCCCCACCGCGCCCGCCAGCAACCAACCTGAATACGCCGCGCCGGATCTGGCCTTGCAGGCCGTCGCTCTGCCTCCAGTGGCCGCCAAGCTCGGACTGAATATCGCCGGTTTGGGTCAGGGACAATACGGATTTCTTCTGGAGTATTCCCCGCCCGATACCAACGGAGCGGTGGGCGCCACGCAATATGTACAGTGGGTTAACGCCGAGTTCGCGGTGTTTGACAAAGCCACCGGCGCTCTCGTCGCCGGACCGACAGAAGGAAACGCCCTCTGGCGCGGCTTCGGCGGAGGGTGTGAAACCAACAACGACGGCGATCCCATCGTGCAATATGACAAGATAGCCGACCGCTGGGTCCTCACGCAGTTTTCCATCAGCACTCTTCCCTACACACAGTGCGTAGCGGTGTCGACCACCAGCGACGCCACCGGCACCTACAACCGCTACGCCTTTTCTTTTGGCGACAGTGATTACTCCGATTACCCAAAATTGGGTGTCTGGCCCGACGCTTATTACATGTCGTTCAATGTTTTCCTGGATGGCAGCAACTTCATCGGCGCCAATGCCTGCGCCCTCGACCGCAATGCGATGATCGCCGGCAATAACGCGACCATTATCTGCTTCCAGCAGGAGTCCTCGGTTGCCAGCTTGCTGCCTTCCGACATGGACGGGACGATCCCGCCTGCGGCTGGCGAACCAGCCTTCTTCATGAACTTCGGGAAGAACGTGCTCCAACTGTGGGCTTTTCACGTGGACTTCACGACCCCCGCGAACTCCACTTTCACCGGCCCCACCGTGCTTCCAGTCGCAAACTTTGCCGCAAAGTGCTTCCGTTCCTGCGTGGCACAACCGGGAACAACTCAACTTCTCGACGCGCTCGGCGATCGGCCGATGTACCGTCTCGCCTATCGCCAGTTTCCCAACGGGGTCGAATCGCTCGTTTTCAATCATTCCATTTCTACCGGCGTGCGGTGGTATGAGGTTCGCAGTCCGAACGGAACGCCCACTGTGTTTCAGCAAGGAACCTTCAGCCCCGACTCCAATACGCGCTGGATGGGCAGTATCGCGATGGATCAGTCTGGAGATATGGCTCTCGGCTACAGCGTCTCCAGCAAATCGGTTTATCCCTCCATTTACTTTACGGGGCGCGTCGCGGCCGACACGCTGGGCAGCATGGAGGGCGAACAACTGATCATCAGTGGATCGGGTTCGCAGACCGGAGGCCAGGACCGCTGGGGCGATTACAGCGCCATGACGGTCGATCCCGCCGACGACTGCACGTTCTGGTACACCCAGGAGTACATCCCTTCCACCGGCAGCTTCAACTGGAACACGCGCATCGCGAATTTCATCTTCCCGAACTGCGGCGCCAGCAGCGGAGCGACGGTCGCGCTCTCCGCCACCAAGCTAACTTTCCCGAAGACGCCGATTGGCCAGACCACGTCCCTGCCCGTTACCCTGACCAACGTGGGAACGGCTACCCTGGATCTTTCTAATGTCGCCACCACTGGCGATTACGCGGTTCAGTCCAATACCTGCGGTGCACAGGTTCTCGCCGGCAACAATTGCGCAATCACGATAGCATTCACGCCGATCACCAAAAGCACCCGCACCGGCATATTGCAACTTGCCGACAATGCCGCCAACAATCCGCAGCGGGTGACTCTGAGCGGATTGGGCGTGTCGATCGCGCTCTCGCCACCCGCTCTGAATTTTGGATCCGAACTCGTGGGCCAGACGACCGCGCCACAAACAGTGACGATCTCGAACGTGAGTGCGGCCTCGGTGAATATCACCGGCATCACCATCGGAGGCGAGCCCGCGGACTACACCATCTCCGCTAACACTTGCGGCAGTTCGCTCGCCGGGGGAACCGGTTGTTCGCTTAACGTTTCCTTCAATCCCAGCAAGAAGGGCACACGCAACGGCAAGCTCAACGTGGCCAATAACGGCGGTGGCAGCATCGCAACGGCAACCCTCACGGGCACCGGGACAGTGAATTAGTTCAGCGGCGCGGCGGCGTTCTCACCGGGGGAACTCTGCGTGGGCGATCCAAGATCACCCAACGCACGGAAGAGTGGAATATCGGCGGCCCGCCGAATCTCGCCGCGGGGAAGTGAAACTGCACGTTGACGAAGACTTCCTGCTGAAATCCGGACGGCTCAAATGACGTGCTCCTCACCAACTCCATTGCCTGGCGGCTCAAGTCCCGATCGGTAGTCTGCAGCGCCTCCGCATCCAGCACGCTGCCGTCTTGCGCGTCGAGAATCGCGTGCACGATCACTGGCTGGAAGAAAGTTGAAGTCGGCGCATCGGAAGGATCGACGCGCATCGGTAGGCGCTTAGGCGCTGCCAGCGCGAACGATCCACCTGCATCCACCATTTCCGGCGCCGGCTCGAAAAGATTCGGATCGAGGTTGGGCGCGTCTTTGAGGCTTTCCACGCGCGCCTGAACCGCGAGACGACCTTCTTCGAATATGGAAATTTGCCGCGGGAGGGTGTGGCCGCGAAATTCCGCGGCGCCATTGTAGTCGTAGACCGCGTAAATTCCCGGCGCTTCGGACCACATTTGCAACAGGCCGGTCGCGGGATCGATGCAGTATTCGGTTTCGTACCACGAGCGTGGCGCAGGATTCGGCGGGATCGCGCCACTGAGGAGCAGGCACGACATCGCCTTGCCGCCGCGCTCGACATCGGCGGCGCGGATGGCGGAAGAACCCGCGTTCCTCCCGATCGGGCTGAGCAGAGCGGAACGGACCATCTGAACGCGCAAGGGAACCGGTTCGGAAGCATTCGTGCCGTAGACGCGGCCGTCAACGCCGATGCGAATCACCTGCAAATCCCGCATTTGCGCCGTCCATCGCCACCGTGACCCTCCGTCGGACACCTCCTCCATCGTCCATTCGCCCTCCATCTGGGTCGCGCCGTTGGTCGCAAACGACACTTTGAGCTCGTAGGGAGTGGAGATATCGTGCAGATCGTAGTTTTGCCGAGCGCGATCGAGAAAATCGAGAGCGGCGGAACGGTCGGCTGGTTTGGTGAGAGTGTGGGGCTCGCGCGTCACCATCTCGTGCGGGTCGGGCGGTGGAGGGTTGGTCTGAGCGCAGATTGCCGGAGCGGAAAACAGGGAAAAAACGAACCATCCAGCAAACAATCCAAAGGACCGGGTGGCGTTTCGCATTAGGCCTCCTCAAATCGTCTGAATTTCCAACAGGGGACCGCCCGCGATTCTGACCGGATCTTTCCTTTTGACCCCGAAAAATTGCCTTATTTTACACCTATCTTTCGTCTTCGCGACAATGGGGAAATTCGACTTTCGCTGTGGGCTTCTCGCCCGGCAAAGACGCCTAGTCGAGTTGCGCGTTTCCCCTTCCAGCGTGGATACTGGGGATATTCCGTCATGAATACAAACTTTTCTTCCTCCATCCCGTCTCAAGTGGAAACCGACTGCCTAGTCGTAGTGGTCCTCGATCGAAGCGAAAATGAAAAAGATCGAAGTGAAAAAGACCGAGGCGAAAAAGGCAAGCCCACCCCTTCAATTGAATCGAATGATGCCGCCGTGCGCGAAGCGGCCAGGGATGTGATTGCAAGCGGCGAAGTCACCGGCAAGGCGTTCGAAACCACGCTGCTGCACCGCCCCGCGGGCTTGAGGGCGAAACGCCTGCTCCTCCTCGGCGGTGGCAAAGCAAAGAATTTTTCAGCCGCGGAATTGCGTAAACTCGCCGGCGCCGCCGTACGCACTCTGAAAAGCAAAAACATCCGCAGCTTTGCCCTTCTTCTGCCCGAAAACGGCGTAGCGGCCAAGGACGGAGTGCGCGCGGTTGCCGAAGGCGCATTCGTAGGCAACTTCGATCCCGGCTACTACAAGAGTGATCGCAAGGACAATGATCAGAAGATCGACGAAGTCACCATCGTCGTGCACGGCGACACAAAGCCCCTGGAAAGCGCACTGCAAGCCGGCCGCGTCGTTGCCGAGTCGCAGAACTTCACGCGCGATCTGGTGAACGAGCCTTCCAACCGCATGACGCCCACCATACTGGCCGAACGCGCGAAGAAAATGGCCGATGAGGTCGGATTGAAGTGCGAAGTCTACGGCGCCGACAAGATCAAAGAACTAAAGATGGGCGCGTTCTGGGGGGTGGCCCAGGGATCCGACGAACCTCCCGCGCTGATCGTGTTGCGCTATGAACCCGAAGGCGCGGCAAAAGACGTCCATCTCGGACTGGTCGGCAAAGGAGTCACCTTCGACACCGGCGGCATCTCTATCAAGCCCGCCGACGGCATGGAGAAAATGAAATACGACATGGCCGGCGCCGCCACTATGATCGGCGCCATGCGCGCGATTGCATTGCTTAAGCCGAAAGTAAAGGTAACGGCGATCATCCTAGCAACCGAGAATATGCCCTCCGGCAGAGCGCAGAAACCAGGAGATGTGCAGATTGCCATGTCCGGCAAGTCCATCGAAATCATCAACACCGACGCTGAAGGCCGCCTCATCCTGGCCGACGGCCTCTGCTATGCCCGCCAACTCGGCTGCACTCATCTCGTTGACGCCGCAACCCTGACCGGCGCGGTGGTGGTAGCCCTCGGCTACGTGAACGTTGGAATTTTTGCCAGCGATGACCAGATGTACGAGCGCTTCGCGAGCGCCAATCAACAGGCGGGTGAGAAGATGTGGCGGCTGCCGCTGGACGACGACTACAAGGAAAACCTCAAGTCCAACATTGCCGATATGGTCAATGCCGGGAGCCGATACGGAGGCGCCATCTTCGCCGCCATGTTCCTGAAGGAATTTGCCGAGGACACTCCCTGGGTTCACCTCGACATCGCCGGCACCGCCTGGATGGAAGAGAACAAACCGTGGATCGCCAAGGGGCCTTCGGGAATTGCTTTGCGCAGCCTGGTGGAGTTTGTGAAGGGATGGGGTGCGTAAAAAAGCTAGCGTGGAGACTCCGCTTGCCGCGTCTTCCTCGGTTCAGTTTTCTTCGAGGCTTTTATTCGAGCCTTGGGAGCGGAAACCGAAAAGCCGCGCCGTGAAGACAAATCCGCTGGACCGTCGATCGATCCCGCATACTTCATGAATTTTGGAATGGAACTTTTCCGCTTCGCCATCGCCCCTGAATCCTTTGCCTCTCACGCTCTATCATAGACGTTAGCGGCAATGGATCTCCCCGAGAAAATTCGCAGTTTGCCCACTTCGCCCGGCGTCTACCTCTATAAGAACGCCGAGGGCGAAGTCATTTACGTCGGCAAGGCCAAGAACCTGCGCTCGCGGGTTTCTTCTTATTTTCACGAAGGCCGTTGGGAAGACGCGAAGACCGGCACGCTCGTCCGCGAGGCGGTCGATGTCGACTACATCGTTGTCGCCAATAACAAAGAGGCGCTCGCGCTCGAGAATCACCTCATCAAGCAGAAGAAGCCGCGCTTCAACATCCTGTTGCGCGACGACAAGACTTACCCCTACGTCAAGCTGACCCTCGCTGAGCGTTTCCCGAGAGTTTATGTGACCCGCCGCCTGCGCAAGGACGGAAGCGTTTACTTCGGTCCGTACTTCCCGGCCAATCTCGCCTATCGCATTGTCGATTTGATTCATCGTCACTTCCTGGTGCCATCCTGCAAAGTGGATTTGAACCGCTTCCATCCGCGCCCCTGCCTTCAGTTTTATATCAAGCGATGCCTTGGGCCTTGCGTTAAGGAGTTGACCACGCCCGAGATCTACGGCGAAGCCGTGCAGGACGTGAAGTTCTTTCTGGAGGGCCGCCAAACCGACCTGGTCAAATCTCTGCGCGAGCGCATGTCGGAAGCTGCGGAAGCGCAGGAGTTCGAACGCGCCGCGCGCTATCGTGACCTGATATCAACCGTCGAGCAACTGCAGGAAAAGCAGCGCATCGCCGCCGCCGAAGGCGACGACGCTGACGTCTTCGGCTATCACTACGAAAATCAGATGCTGGCCGTGAATCTGTTCCACATGCGCGGAGGAAAAGTCCTGGACCGTCGCGAATTTTTCTGGGAAGAACTGCCTCAGTTGATGTGGGACCGGGTCTCCGACCCGGTCTTGGCGGGGCAGCGCCCCGCCACCACACAAGAATTCCATCCCGGCGAATTCTTCTCCGCGCTCGTCAAGCAGCTCTACCTCGCGCAGCCCTACGTGCCGCGCAACATCTATGTCCCCGTCGACTTCGAGGACCGCGAAGAACTCGAAGAAGCGCTCAGCGAACAGCTCGCGGGCGAGGGCGGACGAGCGACGCGCGTCCACATCACCGTTCCGCAGCGCGGAGACAAACGCGAGCTCATCGATCTCGCCGGCACCAACGCCAAGCAGTCTTACGACCAGCGTTTCCGCGTCCTGAAGCCGAATGCTCGCGCCATTCAGGAGGCCTTTCAGGACGCGCTCGCGCTTCCGGAGCTGCCGCACCGCATCGAGTGTTTCGACATCTCGCACATTCAGGGAGCGGAAACGGTGGCATCGATGGTGGTGTGGGAAGACGGCCAGATGAAAAAATCGGATTACCGGAAGTTCATTATTAAGACCGTCGCAGGCGTTGACGATTTCGCTTCTATGCGCGAAGTGGTCACGCGCCGTTACAAGCGCTTGTGTGAAGAAAAAAAGCCTCTACCCAGCCTGGTGCTGATTGACGGCGGCCTCGGGCAACTCCACGCTGCCGCCCAGGCGCTCGAAGCCCTGGAAATCATCAACCAGCCGCTCGCCGCCATCGCCAAGAGAGAAGAGATTATCTACGTCCACGGACAGGAAGATGAGCCCGTCGTTCTTGACCATCATTCTCCGGTGCTGCATCTGGTGCAGATGATTCGCGACGAGGCGCATCGCTTTGCCGTAACTTTTCATCGCAAGCGCCGCCAGCTCCGCGATCGTGCTACCGAGTTACGGGAAATTGCCGGCGTCGGCGAGTCAACCACCCGCCGCCTGCTCGAACATTTCGGCAGCCTACAGGCCGTGAAGCAAGCGGACGTGGCGGCGCTGTCAGCGGTCGTGACCAAATCTCAAGCCGAAGCAATTCTCGAACATTTTCGAAAGACGAGTGTAGAAACGGGTCTGTGACCCGTCGCGCCTCTATATCTTGAACCAGAGTCGTTCCTCTTTATTCGACGGCCATGAACTTCAGGCATACCGGCGAGGGAACGTGGATCGACTGATTGGTGGGCGTTAGTCTTCCGGAGTTGGGATCGATCCGAAACACTACGATGTTGTTGGTGTCCTGGTTAGCCACTAACAACAACCGGCCGGTGGGGTCGATCTCGAAGCTGCGCGGCGTCTTGCCTTGAGTGGAAAAGCGATCGACGAGAGTTAGAGTGCCGGCATGGCTGTCGATGGAAAATACGGCAATGCTATCGTGTCCGCGATTGGAGGCGAAGAGAAATTTGCCGCTGGGATGTACCTGGATTTCGGCCGTGTCGTTACTCCCGGAGAAGTCTTTGGGAAGTGTCGAAATCGTCTGCATCGTATGCAGAGCGCCGCGGCTGGCATCGTAGGTAAGTGTGGTGATGGTGGATTGCAGTTCATTTACTACGTAGGCAAACTGGCCGTTCGGATGAAAGGCCAGGTGGCGCGGTCCGGTTCCGGGATCGAGCTTGGCATGGGGAGGATCGTTCGCGGTCAGGGAGCCGGTCTTTGCGTCGAAGCGATACACGAGTAACTCATCCAATCCTAAGTCGACTGCAATGGCAAAGCGGTTGTCCGGCGTGGTCTCGATCCAATGCGCGTGCGGGCCTTGCTGGCGCTCTTTGTTGGCGCTGGAGCCGACGTGCTGAATAAAGGCGGAGGACTCGCCGATGTGGCCGTCCGCTCGAACCGGGAACACGGCCACGCTTCCTCCGGTGTAGTTTGCCGCCAAAGCGTACTTACCAGTCTTATCGAAAGCGATGTAACAAGGGTCGGCACCGCGCGATGCGACTTGGTTCAGGAGCGATAACTTGCCGGTGGGGTGGTCACCGGTATCACGTTCAATGGCAAAGGCGCTCACCGCTCCGCTGTTGCCACCTTTATAGTCCTGGACTTCATTCACCGCGTAGAGGAAGTGGCGGCTCGGGTCGATGGCGAGAAACGATGGATTGGCCGTTTCTGCCGCTATGCCGAGTGGAGTCAGTTCGGAAGATGCGGCATCGAAGCGGTAGGCGTAGATGCCTTTGCTTTCCTTCCCGGTGTAAGTGCCGACGAAGAGAAGGTACTTGTTTTTTGGAGAATCGTTGGCGGCGGCCACGGTGACTAGCGAAAACAGGAGCGCAAGCGACGGCAGGCAGAGGCGGCAAAAAGTTGTCATAGGAGATTATCAGAGCGCATTTGAGGCCGGAGCGCAAGCCGGGTGCCCTGGCGATGCGGTATGCTTCCCGGCATGTCTTTGCGGCGATTGCCGGCTGCGGATGGGGCGCTGATTCAGATCGTGGACGCTGCTTTGGCCGACGCCACGCGGCGCAGTGGCGAGTGGCTGGTGTGCCGTCCGGGATGTACTCAGTGTTGCGTGGGCGTGTTTGCCATCAATCAACTGGATGCGGTGCGGTTGCAGCAAGGGCTGGCCGACCTTGAAGAAACAGACCCGCAACGGGCGGCCCGAATTCGCGAGCGGGCCCGGGCTTCGGTGAAGCGATTGGCGGCGGAGTTTCCTGGGAATGCGAAAACGGGCGTGCTAGGCGAAGGGCAGGAGGCGGAAGAGCGCTTTGCGGAATTTGCGAACGATGAAGTGTGTCCGGTGCTCGACCCGGAGACGGGATTGTGCGATCTGTACGATGCTCGGCCGATGACGTGCCGGACGTTTGGTCCTCCCGTACGATCGGAGGGCGGACTGGGAGTGTGCGAGCTTTGTTTTCACGGTGCGACTGATCAGCAGATTGCAGGCTGCGAGATGGTTGCGGATACGGATGACCTGGAGTCGAAGCTGCTTAGGCAACTGGAGAAGACGCGAGGTCCGCGCGGGCGGACGGTGGTTGCGTTTTGCGTGTTGTAAGGGACTGGGTGAAAGGACGGGGCTGTGGTCGCGCAAACTGCAGATCCCCTCGCTTCGCTCGGGATGACAATTCATGGTTAGAGTTCGCGGTCGGGGACGCCCGTGGCACATCATAGTTATTCGCGGCATTGTTAAAGGACTCTTAATTTTGAATTAGAAAACGCAATATGCATTTCGCGTAGAGAAAGAAAAATGCTAATTTCGTGCTGCGGCGCAGACTCTTATGCAGGCTAACGAATACGATCTGGTGGTGATTGGCAGCGGTCCGGCGGGACAGAAGGGCGCGATCTGCGCGGCTAAGATGCGCAAGAAAGTCGCGATCGTCGACCGGCGTCTCGCCATGGGAGGAGTTTGTGTTCACACCGGAACGATTCCCAGCAAGGTGATGCGGGAGGCGGTGCTCTATTTGAGCGGCCTGCGGCAGCGGTCGTTCTATGGGCGCGGTTACGTGGTAAAGGACCGGATCGCGATGTCGGACCTGGTGCTACGGTCGCAAGCGGTGATGACGCGGGAAGTGGACGTCATCAAGGCGCAACTGCGGCGGAATTATGTGACCGCGCTTGAAGGAGACGCTCACTTTTCCGATCCGCACACGATTGAGATCGTGAGCGAAGATGGAGTGCAACAGGTTCGGGGAGAGAAGATCCTGATCGCATGCGGGACGCGGCCGTCGCACATCGATGGGATTCCGGTGGACGGGAAGCGCATCTTCGATTCGGATCAGGTGCACTGTCTGGAGGAGATACCGCGCGAGTTGATTGTAGTGGGGGCGGGGATTATCGGGCTGGAATATGCGTCCATGTTCGCGGCGCTGGGGGTGAAGGTGACGCTGCTCGATCAGCGTCCGACGCTGCTGGATTTTGTGGATCGGGAGATTATCGAAAGCCTGTGCTTCCAGTTGCGGCAACTGGGGACGGTCTTCCGGGTTGGGGAGAAAGTGGTATCGGTGGGCTTCGACGAAGAGCGGGACAAAGTTTTTGCGACGCTGGAGAGCGGAAAGAAGGTTCGCGGACAGGCGCTGCTGTACACGATCGGACGAAGAGCCAACAGCGACAAGCTGAAAATTGAAGCGGCCGGACTGACGGCGGACGAGCGCGGCAGGCTGGTGGTGAACGAGCATTTTCAGACTAGTGTCCCGCATATTTACGCGGCGGGCGATGTGATTGGGTTTCCCGCGCTGGCCAGCACTTCGATGGAGCAGGGGCGGCTGGCGGGTTGTCACATGTTCGGCAAGCCCAGCCGGATGCTGCCGAATCTGATTCCCTATGGCATCTACACCATTCCGGAAATTTCGATGGTGGGCGCGACCGAGGAAGAGCTGACGCGCAGCAAGACGGCGTATGAGAGCGGGCTGGCGCGCTACTCGGAACTGGCGAAGGGGCAGATGCTCGGCGACGATCAGGGGCTGCTGAAGATTTTGTTCGATCCGGATACGCTCAAATTGCTGGGCGTGCACATTATCGGGGATCGGGCGGCGGAGATTGTGCACATTGGACAAGCGGTGCTGACCATGGGCGCGACGATCGAATATTTTCGGGACACGGTGTTCAACTATCCGACGCTGGCGGAAGCTTACAAGGTCGCTGCGCTCGACGGTCTGAACAAGCTCTGAGCCAGGCCGCCGCTGTTTCCGCCTGGCGCAGTGCGACATCTGCGTGGTGAATCACCCTGCCAATTCTTGCATCGCCAAATTTGCGGTAACCTCGAATTCTCCGGTTCGACTGAGAGTTCGCGGGCGGGGGCGCCCGCGCCACACGAGCAATGGCTGAGTCTTCGGAAATTCGCGAGGCGTCGCTGGGGGAGATTGCCCTGGTGTTTCTGAAGCTGGGGACGATTGCGTTCGGCGGTCCGGCGGCGCATCTGGCGATGATGGAAGAAGAATTTGTGCGGCGTCGGCAGTGGATTACCCAGGCCGAATTTCTGGACCGGCTGGCGACGGCGAATCTGATTCCGGGGCCGAGTTCGACCGAAGTCGCGATCTTTGTGGGGCAACTGAAGCGCGGATGGCGCGGACTGATTGTGGCCGGCTGCTGCTTCATCATTCCGGCGGCTGTCATAGTGTCGGTAATTGCGTGGGCTTATGCGCGCTTTGGCTCGCTGCCAAGAGTCGAAGGCATACTGCGGGCGATCAAGCCGGCCGTGGTCGCCATCGTGATCCAGGCACTGTGGAAGCTGGGACGGACGGGAGTGCGGACAGCCCTACTGGCTGTGATTGCTGTGCTGGCGACGGTGCTGAGTTTTCTGGGAGTCAGTCCAGTGCTGGTGTTGGTATTTGCCGGGTTAGTATCGGCGGCCGCGTTGGCGATGAAGAACCGGCGGATGGGTGCGGGCGTTCTTGCGCTTACGAAAATAGTGGGGCTTCCGAAAATTGCTGCCGGAGCGATGGCGGTAGCAGCCGTGGGCGCGGCTTTTCCGATTGGGCTGGCGCGGCTGTTCTGGTCGTTTCTGAAAATTGGATCGGTGGTCTTCGGGAGCGGATATGTCTTGCTGGCGTTTCTGCAGACCGAGTTTGTCGAACGTCTGCACTGGCTGACGGACAAGCAACTGATTGACGCGGTCGCGGTGGGGCAGTTTACGCCTGGTCCGCTGTTTACGACCGCGACATTTATTGGGTATGTGGTGGCGGGCTGGGCGGGCGCGGTGGTGGCGACCGTGGGAATTTTCTTGCCGGGGTTCGTGCTGGTCGCGGTAAGCGGACCGCTGATTCCGCGGCTGCGCAGATCGGCAGCGGCGGCAGGGCTCGATGGAGTGGTCGCGGGCTCGCTCGCGTTGATGGCGGTGGTGACGTGGCAGTTGGGGAAGGCGTCGATTGTGGACTGGACAACGCTAGCCGTGTTCGGAGTGAGCTTGATCGCACTGCTGCGGTTGCGGGTGAACTCGGCCTGGGTGGTTGCGGCGGCGGCGGTCGTGGGATGGTTAGTGCGGTAATTGCGGGATTCAGATTCGAGGACAGCCATGAGCGAGATGCGGATTCGGGCGGCGGAGCGCGCCGACTTGGCACGAATGACCGAGCTCTATAACTACTATGTTCTGAATACTCCGGTGACCTTTGACGTTGAGGCGTGCACGGTGGAGCGGCGGGAGGCGTGGTTCGCGCAATTTGGCGTGACGGGACGGTACCGGCTATTGGTGGCCGAAGAGAATGGAGTCGTGATGGGATATGCGGGGACGTTGCGATTTCGTCCAAAGGCGGCGTATGAGACGACGGTGGAAACGACGATTTATTGCGCGCCGGAGGCCGTGGGTAAGGGCATTGGACGGCGGTTGTACGCAGAGTTGTTTGAAGTATTAAAGGGTGAAGACGTCCATCGTTTTGTGGCGGGATATACATTGCCGAATGCGGCGAGCGCGGCGCTGCATCGGCAATTCGGATTCAAGGTGGTGGGAATGTTCAGCGAGATTGGACGGAAGTTTGGGAAGTATTGGGATGTGTGCTGGCTGGAGCGGGCGGCCTGAGATTTCCTTTCTTTTCCCCAATTTCGTCGCTGTTCAGTGGATGTTACGAAGTGGTGGAGGGATCTGTGAAAGACGGTTCAAGAAAAATACTGCCGTTGTCACGGTTGTGGTTGTGTGCGGCTTTGACGGTTTTGAGTGTGAACTTGCCCCTGTCGGCGGAAGCTGTTTCGCTGCAGGCACTGGTCACGCCTTCCACCACAATCGTCAAGGATGGCCGGCCGGTGAAGTTCGCGCTTCACGGCTTCATCGAATTCAAATCGCTGGCCGAATTATTCCCATATATCGATTCGCAGACGCAGCGCTGGAGTGATGGGAGAGGCTTGGATAACGAGCAAAGGCGGCAACTGGTGCGTGAACTGCTGCGGCGCGGGATCGAAAGCCGGGTGATCTCCATGGAAGATGAGCGGCCTTTGGAAACGCTAGTAACGCACACCAGCGAAGAATTACTGCAGGCGCTCGCGCGGGTAAAGGAGCCGGTGCCGCCGGGGTATGGCGATGCGTTTCTGGCTGTGCAGGAGAAATGGAAGCATTCGCTGAACTGCTGGAGCGCTTCGCCGGCGATCGGCGGGCGCGTGCTCTCGAACTGGTATCCGATTGAGGAAGGGATCGAGCTCTATGGCGCGACTTATGATTCGACCGAACACTTCTGGCAGGCGGTTAAGTATCACCCCGACGTTACGCTGGCGGATCTGACGGAGTTACTCGGCATCCTCGAGCAGAAGGATTGGGGTCCGTGGCTGGCGCGCCTGGATCGCGATCCCAAAATCTATTTGCCAAACGCTTACGCGGTCGAGTTCCTGCGGCACAACCTTGCCAGGGAGCGACTGCAGCGGTTTCGTGACGAACTGGGCCGTCACGAGCTGAGCGCAAGCGATCACGCGCGGGTGGTTCAGCAGCGCGGTGCGGCCTCGTTCCGCTTTAGCGCGTTCGAAGAGAAGGTACTGTGGGGCGATCTGGCGGATGTGTTTCACCTGGTGTATACATTCTCCCTACCCGACGATCCCATTAGGAAGGCACTCGGGGCGCGGCATTTTGATGCCGTTTATCTGGGAGACCGCAGGATGGGTTTTATCAGCGAAGAGTTTCGTTCGTTGATGCTCGAGATCTGGCGGGTGAAGTATTTGAAGATGGCGCGCTTCCGCGAGGTCATCAGCTCGATTCCCACGGAGATTCGGCTGTCCCATTTTCTGAATGATGGGGACTCGCCGGATATTCCGATTCCGGTGTATGTGGGGTACTTGAACCAGATACGGGAACTGGCGCGAGGCCGGTGAGAGTCCCAGTTCAGCGGCATCCGCTTTCCGTTCCGGGTGTGCGGCATCACTGTTATCAGCAACTTCGGGGTGAGTCGGTCTCTGGAGAAAACCCGCGCGGAGATGGGCTTGCGGTTATTCTTCGTCCTTTGTGACGGAGAGGTTAAAATGGATGATTCCGGCGTGTCTCCTGGGGGCAATGTGAGCCGAGAGAAAGTTATCTCGGGACATTGTTTCGAAAAAAGTGCGTAGCCGGAAATTGATTCGTGGAACCTGACAACAATCTCGCAGAAGAGCGAGCGCGGACCGCGCTAGGGCCCAGCACGCCGTCTGGGCGGGCGCGGCCCTCGTCGCCCGTTTACTGGCGTGTAGAGGGAAGTCTGCTGGAATTAACCACGGTTCGTCCCATCGCTTTTTTCACCTGGAACAGCCAGACATTTATCGCGCGGGCGGCGCGCCGCAGCCTGGTGCTTTTGATGGCGTTGCTGCGGCCATTTTTGTATGCGGCGAACCGCGTGGCCGCGACCCGGATTGTACACGCTGTGTTGCGCGGGATAACGCGCGACCGGCTCGATCTGCTGGGCGAAGAGGAATTCGAATACAAGCTGAAGCCGCTGCTCAAACCAGAGGGAGTGCGGCGCCTGAAGGCGTTGCAGGCGACGGGCGCGGACGTGGTGCTGGTGAGCCAGGGGTTGGAGCATGTGATGCGGCCACTGGCGCGGCATCTGGGAGTGCGATGGATTATTGCGAACCGGCTTGATTTCCGCGATGGAGTTGCGACCGGACGGCTGCTGAGTCCGGTGATCCGGCCGCGGGGATTGTTTGCGCGGATTCGCGAAGCGGGGCCGGATGGGCAGCAAAGTCCGGCGCGATGGGTGCGGGCGCTCGGTTTGCGCGGTCCGAAGGCGCTAGCGTCGGCGATTGTGCCGGCGGTGCGGGTGGAATCGCCGCGGGTTCGTCCAATTGTGTATTTCGACGAGAAACGGTATCCGGCACGGTTTTCGGTGCGGAAAGCGTTGGGTGGTAAGCGCGTGATGCTGATCGGCGTCACGGGCTTCATCGGCAAGGTGTGGCTGGCGAACACATTGATGGATCTGCCAGAGATCGGGAAGCTTTATCTGCTCATTCGGCGGCAGAAGTCGAGTCCGGCGCGGTTGCGCTTCGAGAAGATGATCGAAGGATCGCCGGTGTTTGATCCTTTGTTTGACAAGTACGGTGATCGACTGGGCGCTTTGCTGGCGGAAAAGATCGAGGTTGTGGAGGGCGATGTTTCGCAGCCGGGCTTAGGGCTGGATTCTGAGACCGCGGCGCGGTTGCGGAAGGATCTGGATCTGATCATCAACAGCTCGGGATTGACGGATTTCAATCCGGATCTGCGGGACGCATTGGCTGCAAATGTGGATTCGCCGTATCACTTGATTGAGTTCATTCGCGGGTCGGATCACACGGCCCTGCTGCATCTTTCGACTTGCTATGTCGCTGGGCAGCGCGACGGGCGCGTGAGTGAGCGGGTGCGTCCGAATTACACGCCGACGCACCTGAAGGACTTTGACGCCGAAAAAGAGTGGCACCGCCTGCACGATCTGGTGGAATCGGCGGAAGCTCGAGCGGAAGGGCCGGAAGTCACTGAGGAACTAAAGAAGCAGTCGCTGGAGAAGGAACATGCGGCGAGAGGGTTAAGCGGACATGCACTGGAAAACCAGGTCCGCAAGAACCGGGTTCGTTGGCTCAAGAATTATCTTACGGAAGAAGGCACTCGGCGCGCGAAGGAGCTGGGCTGGCCAAATACTTACACGTTTACCAAAAGCCTGGCGGAATCGCTGATTGCGAAGCATGGCGCGGGACTGCCGATTGCAATTGTGCGTCCGGCAATTGTCGAGACCTCGGTCGCGAGGCCTTTTCGCGGATGGAATGAAGGGATCAATACCTCGGCGTCGCTGTCGTATCTGCTGGGGACGACGTTCCGGCAACTGCCTTCGAACGAACGCAAGCGGCTCGACATCATTCCGGTGGACGCGGTGTGCGCCGGGATGACGCTGATTGGGGCGGCGCTGGTGGAACGGCGGCACGATCCGATGTACCAGCTGGCGACTTCGGTCACGAATCCTTGCGACATGGGGCGGTCGATTGAGTTGACGAGCCTCGGGCACCGGCGTCACTATCGCTCGCAAGAAGGCCTGGAGTACTGGCTGCGATTGCGGATGGATGCGATTCCGGTTTCGAAAGAGCGCTATAACCGCATGTCGGCGCCAGCGCAGAAGATGATTATCAAGTCGATTCAACGCGTGATGGCTCCGCTTCCGATGAAGAAGCCGCTGGCGAAAACGGAGCGCAACCTCGAGCGCGTGGAGAAGTTAGTGGGCCTGTTCGAGCCGTTTATTCTGCACAACGAGCATGACTTCGTCGCGGATAATGTAGAGAAGTTGTCGCAGGCGCTGACGCCCGAGGAGAAAGAAATCTTCGGATACGATACGGCTGGGCTGGACTGGTGGGAGTATTGGATCGACATTCATATTCCAGCGCTGCGGCGGTGGACGTATCCGCTGATTGAAGGTCGGCCGCTGGAAGAGCGCGCGCCGCGGGCTCTAAAGATGCCGCCGGCGGCGACCAATGAAAACGGCGACAGCATGAAGACGGGGACAAACGGAGCAACGTGGCAATTTTCCTGACCGGTGGGACCGGGTACATCGGAGCGCATGTTGCCGCGAATCTGCTGGAGCAGCATGACGCGACCTTGAATCTGCTGGTGCGCGGCCGCGATCCGCGGGACGCGGAACTGCGGCTTTGGCATGCCTTGCAACTGCACCTGCCATTCCCGAAGTTCTACGAATATCTCCAGTTGAAGATACGGATTTTCCGCGGCGATCTCACGTCTCCTCAGTTCGGTCTCGAAGCGGGCGATTACGACCGACTCGTGCATACCACCGACTCGGTGATCCACTGCGCGGCCTCGCTGAATCGGAAGTCGGAAAAAAGCTGCTTGAACGTAAATCTGCGCGGAACGCTCGAAGTGGTGCAGTTGGCACGCCAGGCGCAGTATTATCACGGCTTGCAAAGGTTTTCGAATGTGAGCACGGTAGCTGTAGCGGGGAAGCGCAGCCACGAAGTGGTGGTGGAAGACCGGTCGATTGAATGGAGCCGTTCAGATTACGATCCCTACGCGCGGACGAAAAAGTTCTGCGAGCACATGGTGCGCGAGTTGCTGCCAGAAGTGCCGCTGACGATTTTCCGCCCCAGCATCGTGTTGGGTGACAGCCGCTATCCGCAGACAACGCAGTTTGATATGGTGCGTTCGTTTGTGTTCCTGGCAGGTTTACCGGTGCTGCCATTTCGTCCGCATGACAAGATTGACATCGTGAATGTGGATTTCGTGGCGGATGCGATTTCGACTTTGCACATGAAGGCGAATCCCGAGCACGACACTTATCATCTTTCCTCGGGCAACGAGGCGCAGACGTTTCAGGAATTGACCAAGGCGCTGGCGGCCGAGCAGAACAAGCGCGGGCCGCTGTTTTTGCCGATCCTCGAAAAACCGTTCGGCTCCATCGTCAACACGCTCGCAAACCGCAAAGGGACTGTGGGGCACGGTGCGGCGCTGATGAAGGTCTTCCTGCCCTATTTGACTTGGAATACTGTCTTCGACAACACGCGCGTCGTCGCGGAGATGAGACGCAAGCCCGTGCCGTTCTCGCAATACAGTTTTCCTCTGCTCCGCTTCAGCCGTGAGCACAATTTCGAATATCCATATCAAGCCTGGCCGGAGAGCACGAAGGCGGGAGGGTCCGCCGAATGATGGACATCTTTCTGGAAGCGTGGGTAGCGAGCATCATCGAGGGCAAGAAAGTTCAGTGGATGATGGGCAAACGCGAGCCGTGGCAACCGGGCGAGAAACTGAAACTGTTGTTTGCCGGCTACAACGGGACGCGGAACACGGGATCGGATGTGCGAGTAGAAGAGATGCTGCGGCAGATCCGGCGGATTCTGGGGCCGGAGAACGTCGACCTCAGCATGATGACGTTTAATTTTGACCGCTCGCGCGGGTATTTCGAAGGGACATCACAGGTGCGGCTGCCAGATATTTTCCCGCCGTTTCTGGCGAATGAAGTACCCAAACATCATGGTGTCGTAGCGTGTGAAGGTTCGATGTTCAAATCGAAATTCGCCAATGCTTTGGCCACGATGATGATCGGGTCGCTGGGCATTGCGGCGGCGGAGAACAAATTGTCGATCGGCTACGGCGCCGAGGCGGGACACATGGATCCGCTGGTTGCGAAGATGTGCGGACGCTATTGCAGGAATTCGCTGGTGATCACGCGCAACAACGAATCGCGAAAAATTCTGCGCGAACTCGGCGTGCCGACTGAACTGGGAACGGACACGGCATGGACGTTTGAGCCGCTGGGCGCCGAGTACGGGCAGAAAGCCCTGCGCGATGTGGGTTGGGATGGAAGGACGCCGGCGCTGGTGGTGTGTCCGATCAATCCGTTTGAATGGCCAGTAAAGGCATCGGTGGCAAAAGCCGCGCTGCACAGCCTGACCGGCGCATACAAGGCGAGCCACTACCGCGGGCCTTACTTTCATCATGCGGGGCCAGAGGCGGACCGGGCCTACGAACATTATTTGAGTTCGATTGCCAATGCAGTAGCCGCGTTTCGCCAGAAAAGGAATGTGTTCGTCATCATGGCGGCGACCGAGCGCATGGATGCGCGGCCTTGCCGGCGCATCTCGGAGAAGCTGGGCGGAGTTCCGGTGCTGACCTCGGACGATTACAACATGTACGAAATGGTCAGTATTCTGCGGGCTTGCCGCATGATGGTGTCTTCGCGCTATCACGGGATTGTGACCTCGATGCCGGCGCTGGTGGCGTCGGCGGGGATCACGATGGATGAGCGCATTCGGAATCTGATGAACGAGCGCGGACATCAGGAGTTGCTGATGAATGTGGATGATCCGGACCTGGAGGCGCGGACTCTGGCGGCGATTGAAATCCTGGATCGCGACGGTGAACGGATTGCCGACGGGATCGCGCGGAGCGTGGTGAGGAATTTGAAATTGATGGCGCGCATGGGCGTGTATTTCGAAGAAGAAGTGCAGCGGAGGTATCCGGAGTTTCCGACGAGGCGCGGAGAATGGAGCTGGGAGGATTATCTGCCGCCGATGAGCGACGGATTGAAGCAACTGGTGGCCGCGTACGGGTAGGTTGTGATTTCCTTCGTGTACCTTCGTGCCCTTGGTGGTTGGAGAAGTTCGAAAACCACGAAGAGCGCTAAAGGTCACTAAGGAAATTCCAAGCGGCAGTTGTCAATATTGGACAATTCTGGTCGACCAGAATCACATGACTTTTCTTGAACAGATATTTGCCAACCTGGAACGCAGCGGCGAAGCCGTTGTGTTGCAGGAACTGCGCGAGGGGCAACCGGTCCCGCTGACCGCTCGGCAGTTGCTGGCCCAGGTGCTGGTGGCGCGGGCTTATCTGCGGCGGCTACGGCTGAAGAAGGGCGACCGCTGCGCGCTGCTGGCCCATAACTCGATGCAGTGGGTGGCAATGGATTTGGCGATTATGGCAGAGGGGTTGACGGTGGTGCCTTTGTATGCGCGGCAGGCGCCGGCCGAACTCGTCGCCATGATGAAGGATTGTTGGCCGTCCGTAATTGCTTGCGGCGAGAAGACGCTGGCCGATGCGATCGTAGAGGCGTGGCCCGAGGCGCCGCCAAGTTTCTGTTTCGAAAATGTTTTCACCGCAGGACGCGAACCGGCGGAGAGTCCGGCGCTGGCGGTCACAGAAGATGAAGTGGTGACGATCATCTACACCTCGGGCACATCGGGCGAGGCGAAGGGTGTGATGCTCAACGCGGGCAACGTCGGGCACATGCTGGGCTGCACATCGGGGCGTCTGGACCAGCTTATGAAAAAGCATCCGGATCAGGATGCTGTATTTCATTACCTGCCGCTTTGCTTCGCGGGCTCGTGGATCATGATGCTGACCTGTCTGCTGCGCGGGAGCAAGCTGACATTGAATACGGAGCTGGCGAAGATTGCCGCGGAAATGCGGCTGGCGGCGCCGGATTACTTCCTGAATGTTCCCGCGCTTCTCGAACGCATGCGCAAAGCGGTTGACGAGCAACTGTGGAAGACGGGTGGATTTCCGTTGAAGGTGTACACCAAGGCCAAGGGCGCGTGGGTGCGGCGGCAGGAGGGCAAAGCGCGCGCCGGGGACGGGCTTTGGCTGGGAGCGGCGAATCGGCTCGTGTTTCCGACGATTCGAAAAAAAATGATCGGCGGCAAACTGCGCGCGCTGATTTGCGGATCGGCGCCACTGAGCGTGGAGACACAGCTATTTTTCATGATGCTTGGCATCCCCGTATTGCAGGTTTACGGACTCACCGAGACTACGGCGATTTGCACCATGGATGATCCGGATGCGCCGGTCATTGCGGGGCGTGCGGGGCCGGCGATTGCGGGAGTCGAAATGAAGGTCGCCGAGAATGAAGAAATCGTGGTGCGCGGGCCCAACATTTTTCCGGGATACTGGGGCCGTCCGGAGGAGACGGCGAAGGTGCTGCGCGATGGCTGGTTTCATACCGGCGATCAGGGCGAAGTGGACGCGAACGGAAACTGGAAAATTGTTGGGCGCATTAAGAATCTGATTATTCTTGGGTCGGGGCATAACATTGCACCGGAGCCGATCGAGGATAAGATTCTGCACGAGTTGCCGGACGCGATTCAGGTGGTGCTCGTCGGCAATGCGCGCGGATATCTGGCGGCGCTGGTCACAGGCAAGGTGAGCAACGAAAAAACGCAGGCGGCGTTGGACCTTGTGAATCCGGGCCTTCCGCATTACAAGCAGATACGGGCGTTTCATCTGGTGGAGGATGCGTTCACCATCGAGAGCGGGCTGCTCACGGCGAACGGCAAGCTGAAGCGCGATGTGATTGCCGAGCGCTTTCGGCGAGAGATTGACGCGATGTACGAAGTCTCGAAGAATCGGGCCTCGAAGAATTCTGCGGTGAAGACGGCATGAACGAATTCAAAGGACAAACGCTTTCGTGGCAGATCGTGAATGGAGCGATCGAGCTTGCGTTGCATCGCGATCCTTGCAACGAGATTGGCTCGCTCACGCTGGATGAGTTGGAGAAATTTGCGGCTGCCCTGCCCGAACTGGCGAATGCAGCGCCAGCCTTGATTGTCCATTCGACATTGAAGGCTGGGTTTTCGGCGGGCGCGGATTTGCGCGAACTGTTTCTGCGCGGACAAGAAATGGAGAAAGCTGCGGCTCTGCGCGGGGTGCGGGAGTTTCTGGAGCGCATTCACGCCGTGATGAACGCGCTCGACGCGGCGCCGCTGACGACGATTGCGGCGGTGCATGGGGTAACATTCGGCGGCGGCTTCGAGTTGGCGCTGGCTTGCGACATTATTATTGCGGATCGCATGGCGCGATTTTGCTTTCCGGAATTGCGGCTCGGGTTGATTCCGGGATTCGGCGGGATCCCGCGGCTGAAGCGGGATTTGGGCAATGCGGTGGTGCGCGATCTGTTGCTGACCGGACGCAGTTTCAATGTGATGAAGGCGCAGCAGATCGGACTGGTGAGCCAGATTGCCGCCGAAGGCGAGGCGCTCCGGGTGGCACGCGCTACGGCCAGCCAAGTGGGGAAGTTCGACCGGCGGACAGCGGCGGCGGCGAAGGAGTTTGTGAAGCCGATCCCGTATGCGGAGTTGAAGCGGGAAATTGATATTTTCTGCGACCTTTATTCGCGTCCAGCCGTCGAAGAAGGGCTGCGTAAGTTTGTGGAGAATGAGGGAGTGCAGCCGTACTTACCTTAATTTGTAATTGGTAATTTGTAATTTGTAATTGCAAGGACGCACGCCTATGTCAGCGCCTACTGCCGATCACACACTCGACGAAGTCCTGAATCTTGCGGCGTCGCATTTTAGAGTGGCGCGGGAAAAACTTACGCCTGACGACGACTTTTTCAAGACGCTCGGAATCGACAGCCTGCAGGCGCTTGATTTGTTGACTCGACTGGAGCATCACTTCCATATCGAGTTGCCGGACTATGAACTGCAGGGTGTGTCGGATTTCCGGACGCTGGCGAATAGGATCCAAGCGCGGCTTTAGAAGCAGCGGTCAGTGATCGGTGGTCAGTTACTGCGTGTCGCCGAGCGGTTACGATTCGGTAGCTGACCACTGGCCACCGACCACTTCCTTGGGGTGAGATAAGAAACATTGAATGCTTGATCTCCGCCAATATTCCAGTCTCGGTGCAGCGCTGAAGGATGCGCTGGAGCACTGGCCTAATGAAACCTGCCTGATTGAATCCGATCGCGACCGCGAAAAAGTGCGGCTTACCTACTCCGACTTTAAGGAAATGGCGCGCCCGCTTTGCCGTGCGCTTGAGGACGCCGACTTTAAGGCGGGGGATCGGGCGGCGATCATCATGACGAACCAGTCGAAGTGGCTGATTTCGGCATACTCCATTTTTTTCTGCGGCGGCGTGCTGGTTCCGCTGGATTACAAATTGACTGCAGCCGAGCATCTGCAACTCCTGGCGCATTCCAAGGCGCGGTTTCTCATTGTCGAATACTACCTGTGGCGCGCGATCACGCAATCACCTGAATTCGCAAAGCTCATGGCTGAGATTGTGCTGGTCACGGAAGCGCCGGCTGGAGCGGACTTGCGCGGCGCTTACCGCTGGGAAGAATTCCGCAGGAAGGGTGAGCCGCAGTTGGTGGCGCGGAGGCGCGAGGACACGGCGTGCATCGTGTATTCGTCGGGGACGGGTGGGCGTCCGAAGGGATGCGTGCTCACGCACGACAGTTATCTGGAACAGTGCGCTTCGCTGACGGCGTGGTATCCATTTTGGCCGGGCGTGCGCTATCTGAGCATTCTGCCCACTAATCATGCGATTGATTTCATGGTTGGATTCATTGGGCCGTTCGTGTGCGGAGCTTGCGTGGTCCATTTGCGGACGCTTCGTCCGGAGTTTGTGCGCGATGCTTTTGTTCGCTATCGCATCACGTATGTGAGCCTGGTGCCGATGGTGCTGAAGAATCTGGAACGCGGACTACGCGCGAAGTTTGATGAGCTGAAGCCGGGAAAGCGGTGGATGCTGGATCGTCTGATCGGGTTGAACAAAATGCTGACGCGAAGACGCCCGCATCCGAAACTGAGCCGGAGTCTGCTGCCACAGGTACACAGGGCGTTTGGCGGAGAACTGCGGGCGTTGATTGTTGGTGGAGCTTTTACGGATCCTTCGACGCTGCAGTTCTTCTACGATATTGGAATTCCGGTAACTTGCGGATACGGGCTGACGGAAGCTTGCACGGCAGTGACGCTCAACGATCTGAAACCGTTTCGCGCCGACACCGTGGGCAAGCCGCTGCCCGGGACCGAGGTACGTGTGCTGAATCCGGATGGCGGCGGGATTGGCGAAGTCGCAGTGCGGAGCCGCGCGGTCATGTCGCATTATCTGGATGACCCGGAACAAACGGCGCAGACGATCGTCGAAGGCTGGCTGCTGACGGGCGATCAGGGGCGTTTTGACGGGCACGGGCACCTGCAGCTTTTCGGGCGCAAGAAAAATATGATCGTCACCGAGGGCGGGAAGAACATTTATCCCGAAGACATTGAGGCCGTGTTCGATGGTCTGCCGGTAAAGGAATTCTGCGTGTTTGCGGCGAATTATTTGTGGCCGCAGAAGAAGCTCGGTAACGAAATGCTGGTGCTGGTGGTGCGGCTGGAGCAGAACCAGCAGTTTGACGACAGATTGCGCCAGGAGATTGGGGCGCGAAACCGGCGTCTGGCGGACTTCAAGCGCGTCGGTGGATATCTGGTGTGGGAGAAAGATTTTCCGCTGACTGCTTCGCTGAAAATCAAGCGCGGAGAATTGGCGGCGGAGATTGGGGCGGGTGCGGCGCGAACGGGAATAGTGGAGATTTAGCTTCTGGCTTTTAGCTCTTAGCTTTTGGCTTGAAGCTGTCAGACTTCAGCAATACTGGAAGAATCGGACGAGCCAAGAGCTAACAGCCAAGACCTAACTTGTGAACGAAACTTTTCTTGCCATTATTAATCCGGCAGCGGGCGGCGGGCGTTGCGGTGAACGCGTGGGAACGGCGCTGGATCGCCTGCGGGGCGCGGGGCTTGCGATCGAGACGGCGGAGACTAGCGCGGTGGGACACGCCACACAGATTGCGCGCGAGGCCTATGGCCGCGGCTATCGAAAGTTTCTTGCGGTTGGCGGGGATGGAACTGCCTTTGAGATCGTCAACGGGCTGTTTCCGGAAAGCAGGGAAAGCAGGTCTCAGGTCTCAGGTGTCAGGTCTCAGGTGGCTCCGGCTGAGGATGAGCGGATTCCTACGCTGGGGTTCCTTCCACTGGGCACGGGCAATTCGTTTTTGCGGGATTTCGTGCCTGGAACTTCCGGCAAGAACGGCTTGGAACATGCTATGCAGGCGCTGGAGGCGCGGCGTTCGCGGGCTTGCGATGTTTTGTGTCTGGCGCACAAAGACGGAACGATCTACTACACGAATCTGCTGAGCGTGGGATTTCCGGCGAACGTGGCGACGGCGCGGTGCCGGCGTTTTCCGAAGCTGGGATATCTCGGGTATTGGCTATCTATTTTTCTGTGTCTGGCGCGGCTCGATCGGCGTCCGTTTCCAGTGCGGTTCGACGGCCAGCGGGAGTTTGACTCGCGGCGCTGTTTGTTTCTGACGTTTAACAACAGTAAGTTCACGGGCGGCACCATGATGATTGCGCCCGATGCGGTCACGGACGACGGATTGATTGAGTATGTGCGGTGGGGGCCGATTGGGCGACTGGGGCTGATCCGGAACCTGGTCGGACTTTATGATGGCACGCATACTCAACATCCGTTGGCGGAGCGGCAGGCGGTTCGGCGGATTGAGTTTCAACTCGACGGGCCGGTGGATGTGATGGTGGACGGCGAGGTGCTGACGCTGGAATGCCGGACGATCGAAGTGCTGCCCTCGGCGCTACGGGTGGTGGTTTGAAATTTGAGGCACGCGCGAATTGGGCCGTCCCTCCGGGACTCGAATCATTTCCTTGCCACTTGCCCCAGCGCTGAAGCGCTGGGCTAAGCTGGTTCGCCCCTGCCGGGGCTGAATTTCGGATTTGTTTTTCTCCGCCGCCTACTGACAAGACAATCGTGCCGCCGACAATCGTGATATAAGAAATCCATGTCGCAAGAGCGAAGAGAACGGCGAAACGAAAAACTGGGGATCAAGGCTTCGACGCGGGATTGGGGGCGTATTGCGATCTATGCTGTGCTGATTGCGGCCGCGTTCGGGCTGGCCTACTATCTGGGCAACCGTACCCAGCATCGGCACGATGCGTTCGCGCGCTGCCTGACCGCGCGCGGCGTGAAGATGTACGGGGCGTGGTGGTGTCCACATTGCGTCGAACAAAAAGAAAAGTTCGGCGCGTCGTTCGAGTACGCTCCTTACGTGGAGTGCGGCATCAAAGGCGACTTGCATGGTCTTTCGCAGGTTTGCAAGGACGAAAATATCAAGCATTATCCCACCTGGCAATTTCCACCTACGGGGGAACGAGTGGAGCGCGTTTTTGATCTGCAAGAACTGAGCGACCGCACCGGGTGCGCACTGCCATGACCGATTTGATGCAGCGTTTGATGAGCTTCGTGGCCATTCTGGCGGTGTGCGGAATCACAGTGTCGTCGGTGTCATTACAACATCATTACGCGACCTCGAAGACGGCGTACTGCAATATCGGCGAAGCTTTCAATTGCGACATCGTGAACCGCAGCGAATATTCGTCGATCTTTGGAGTACCGGTCGCGCTGATTGGGATGCTGGGGTACGCCGGACTGGTGGGGCTGGCCACAGTGTATCGCGAGCGGCGGGAGACTCCGGCGATGCTTTTCGGAGCATCGGCGGCGGGTTTGGCGTTTGCTTTGTATCTGACCTACATTGAAGCGCGCGTGCTGGGAGTCTGGTGCATTTTGTGTTTGAGTTCGCTGGCGTTGATTGCGACGACGACTGTGTTGGCGGCGGTGATCTGGTGGAAGCGAGCACGATAGCCAGTTGCCAGCACCCAGTGTCAAAGTGCTAGCCCGAGATGTTTTTCACTGAAACTGATAGCTGAAGGCTCGGTTCACTCCATGTCTCGGCCAGCCACGCGAAAACTGAAACTAAAGACGAAGCCTGCTGCCACCTCTGCCTTGCGGGCGCCGACTGGCAACTTGTGGCTGCATGAGCTCAACAGCCGAATCCTCGGGAACACGCGACTGGTGCGGGTTTGGCTGCCTCCCGATTACGACGGCTGGGGCGTAACGCGCTATCCGGTTCTTTATTTGAATGACGGACAGAACCTGTTCGAAGCGGCAACGGCTTTTGCCGGAGTGCATTGGCAGGTGGGCGAGACTGCGACGCGGTTGATCTCGGAACAGAGAATTCGGCCGATCATTATTGTCGGCATCGACAATACGAAGAACCGGGTTCGCGAGTACATTCCGTATAAGTCACAAGACCCAAAAGTTCTGCACCCGAAGGGAAAGTGCTATCCGGATTTTCTGCAGCATGAAGTGATGCCGCTGATCGAAGAGTGCTATTCAATATTGCAGGGGCCGGAGAATACGGGACTAGGCGGCTCCTCTCTCGGGGGACTGATCAGCTTGTACACGCAACTGGCGGCGCCGGGAGTGTTTGGGCGGTTGCTGATCGAGAGCCCGTCTCTGTTTGTGGCGAACCGGAAAATTCTGGAAGAGAGTCGCCGATTCCGCAATTGGCCGGCGCGCACTTACCTGGGGATGGGGACGCGAGAAGTGGGGCATGCGGAGAAGGACGAAAGGATCGTTGCCGACGTGCGCGAGTTGGAGTCCATTCTGCGCGAGGCTGGCCTGGGCGAACAACGGCTGAAGGTTCGCATCGAAGAGGGCGCTCCGCACAACGAAACAGCCTGGGCGGCGCGGTTTCCGGAGGCGCTCGAGTTTCTTTATTCGGATCGCGCGTCACCGCAACCTGCAGACTCTTCCCGTTCGACAGGCTCCGGGCGGGATGACATAAAATGATGGTTCAATAGCATCCGCCTGCCCGGGCGAAGAGGGCGCTATGATGGCAACTGATTTGAATACGACGGACCCTGCAGGAGGAAAGCCACCCTCGTTCGGAATTAGAGAGCTCCTGTTTACAGTCTTCCTGGCGATCATCTTTTTTTGGCTTGGCCACAGCATGGTGCGCCACCGCTTCTTCCAAGGCGGCCGCGTTCACCGGAATGGCTCCGTCGGACAATAGCAGCCACTGAAAAAAGTGTTGGCCGCGGATGCGAATGATGACAAACTCCGGTGTTCTTGACGTGGAGATCGAATCTACTGAAGCTTTTGGGCTGCTGCCGCCTGCACTCTGGTTGCGATCGCGACCTTGCGTAGCATGTAATACAAAGTTGCCAGCCCGGCTACGAACAAAACCACGAACAGCATAATGATGCCCCACTGCGGCGCAACTGGCAGTTGATTGGGGTTGAAGTACGGTGCGAGCGCAAGGTTCCGCAGCACGTCGCGCATCACCACCATAACTCCCACGGTCAGCAAACCGCAGCTTACCCCGATCACCAACTGCCGCTTCGGAGACTTGTGGACTTTCGCCATGATGAGGTGTGCCACCGCAGCCAGTGGCAAAAGCATTCCAACTCCCAACAATACGGTCGCGAATACGTTGCCACCGACGAAGGCCAATCGCACCTGACCGGTCAATTTCACCAAGAACCAGAACCCCACACCAAAATTGAGAAGCGTGGTGCCCGTAAAGAGCAAGGACCCTTGTTCGATGAGCCACTGGCGATAACCGTCTTCCTGCTGGCGGAGACCCATCACCACCAATCCGAGTCCGGAAACCGCCAAAGCTCCTAACACAAAATGAAGATAGCGTGGTACAAGCGAAGGCTCCGACCAGTTGAGGTTCCAGCCGCTGGCATGGCTGTGATAAAGATCGAGCCAGCGCTCGGGTGCCAGCATCAGGGTGAAGTTGTTGCTGTACACGAAAGCAATGGACGCAAGCAGCACCACCACCAGGGCCAGAACTACCGTCGTCCGGCCTTTTTGCTTCTCCCCCTTCATGGAGAAAAAGTAGATGCCGTAGTACGCGAGAATAACCATCCCAATAATGGCAAGCCACGGCACGCCGATCAGAATCGAACTGGCGTAAAGGAATTGCCCATACATCACCTGCAGAAACAGCAACGGCGCCACGCCCAGGGTGATGGTAAAAGCGAAAACCGACGGCAGGAGACGTCCGAGATCGCCCGCCAGTTGCGCGGAGAATGCCGAACTCTTGCGCCGCACGGTGCAGACCAGCGCGACTGCCGTACCTCCCAACAGGCAGTTCATGAACAAGACGTGAAGAAAGAATGTGAGCAGAAGCAGCGTGCGCAGAAGCCAGACTGGCGCCGGCAACGGCATGGGATCGGGATAAGGAATAGGCAAGTTCATGACGATGTGTTTTCCCTTCTAACTTCTCACATCTTGCTCGTGGAGCGCCGGGCGTCCCCGCCCGGCCACCTCGCAAGCGGAGGTCGAGACGCCCGTCGCTCCACAGTCTCGGCTACTGGCTCGGATTGCTTAGATAGACGGCTAATGCGTGACCTTCGGCGTCCGTGCCGGTAAAAGACGGCATGTCCGGATTGATGTCGCTGAGCGTTCCGAGCATCCCAGCGATGGCCTCGGGATCGGTTCCCTTCAAGTCGAGCGGACGCCGCCGACCGCCGACGCTGTGACAAATGGCGCAATGGATCGCGAACACCTGCTGCCCGATTTCTTTGTCGTTTGCGCCGGAGGGTGTTGCCGGCGCCAGCGAGGCCAGATAGCTGCCCAACGCGGCGCGGTCATGCGCGTCGCCGGCGAATGGCGGCATCGTTTCGCGAACTACGGGCAGATGCAGCAGGATCTCGCCGGCAAACTTCGCATCCCATCCGCGGGCGAATTTGCGCATCCCGCGATAGCCGTCGACAGAATGACAAGAGCCGCACTCCATGGCAAAAAGTTGCCGGCCGTAGTTACTTCGGTCGGCACGTGGGTCGGCAGCGCTGCCTTCGACCCACGGCGAAGTTCTGGCGACACCACTCGCGGCGATAGACTCCACCTGCCCGATCCTGATGTCGTTGGCATAGATGTAGCTGTTGATGACGTAGGGATAGCGGCTGAACTCGCGCAAATATTCGCCTGCGCCCATGACGCCAATCCCGGCAAGCAGCAGCACGGCCACGATCACCGGGTTCATCATCTTCGGCCGAAGAAGCGCGAACAGCAGCGCAAGTGCCAGCGCCACGCCGGTACAAACGGCCGCTCCCAGCAGGGCATGACGAACTTGCGGATACATTCCGCTGAAATATGCGCGCGAGTAGGAAGGAAAGTCGTGGAAATACCACCGGCTCAACGGAAGCAGAGGTGCAATTCCCAACACCAGCCACCAACCCGACCAACGCACAACGCGTTCCCGCAAAGCAGAAGGCTCCCACATCGCCGTTACCAGGCCGAAGATACCCGCAAGAGCGACGGCCATCGCGGTACGAATCCACAACGACGGCCAGTAAGTGGGATTGAAAAAGCCGTCCCAGAACTTCCCGGTTTCGAGCCAGCGTCCGGGCGTGAGCATGTAGGTGATAATGCCGTTGATCACGACCAGGCTCGCCCAGGCAGCCACGAAGTAGATCCAGCCGACAATGAGATGCGTTTGCCGGTCCAGCGTGTCCCAGTTGTAGGCGTAGATGAGAGCGGCAGCGATCTCGACAAAGAAGAAGACCCATTCGATCGCCCATCCCCAAACGAAGGTGTGAATGAGCGAAGAAGTCGCTTCCGGGCTGACCAATCCGATGGTGAACCAGATGCCTACGCCGGTCACCGCCCCAAGAACTACGGTGAGCAGCGCGAAGAACTTGGAGTGATGCCGCACGTACCCGAGCAACTCCGAATCGTTCTGTGAATAGGCGCGGCGCTCGGTCAGTACAAGGTATGCGCCGCCGCCGATCGCGAAGTGGGAGATGAAGACGTGAAGCACGGCTACAGCCGCGATCAGCAGTCCGCCAGGAAATCCAAGTTGCCAAACGGGATAGTTCATTCTGTCCCCCGTGCCGCCATTTTAGTATGAGGGATGTTCATTCTGCGGGGCAGTGATAAAGCTCACGCGAGCGCGTGAGCCGGCTGAGCACGGCAAAAGAAACTTGCGAGTGGTAGGCCCGAATGGACTCGAACCATCGACCTCTTCCGTGTCAAGGAAGCGCTCTAACCAGACTGAGCTACGGGCCTACATGCCAGCCACTGGTGGTTTCAATTCTACGGGTGGCCGGGCAATTCCGGCAACGTTCAGACAAAATTAAACTTAAGACCGAGAATCAAGTATTCACCTGTCTTCGCGCAACCATGAGTGGACCTTTGGCCCTCTCAGCCATGTCCCGGCTGTTGCTACGCCACAAAACGTGGTAAAACCAAGCAACTGGGGCACTGGGTCACGCTTGACGCTTTTGCAATGAGCCCGCTTTCTTGCCAGGCTTGGAAAGCGGATTGCCGGGTACAGGGACAGGGAAGGATAGCTATGGCAACCGAAACGAATACTCTAACGGCGGCGGATAAAACCACGATCGCCGACGCGAGCTCTAAAACTGTCTCCAAGACGGCGGCGCGAATTCTCGCGAACTATGTGGGCGGTCGCTGGGTATCGGCGTCGGCGTCCGGGCTTCTCGACGTGACCAACCCGGCTAGCGGCGAAGTTTTGGCGCGTGTTCCGCTGTCGGGGCCTGCCGAGGTCGAAGCGGCGGTGGCCGCTGCTGTCGCCGCACTGCCCGACTGGCGGGGCCGCTCAGTGGGTGAGCGTACGGAATTTATCTACGCGTTGCGCGAGAAATTCCGGCAGCGGATTGACGAACTCGCGGCGTCGGTCACGCGCGAAGGTGGCAAAGTGCTGTCAGATGCGCGCGCGGAGATCAGTCGGTCGATTGAAGTGCTCGAGGTGGCTTGCGCCGCTCCCATGACGATGCAGGGACGCATTCTGGAGGGCGTGGCGCGCGGAATTAATACCGAAACAATTCGGCAGCCAGTTGGGGTTTGCGCCGCGATCACGCCCTTCAACTTCCCCGCCATGGTGCCGATGTGGTTTCTGCCTTTCGCGATCGTTTGCGGAAACACGTTCGTTTTGAAGCCATCGGAGCAGGTTCCGCTCACGTCGGAATTGATGTTTCACATTTTCGAAGAGATCGGTCTGCCAGCCGGCGTGGTGAATCTTGTGCATGGCGCGCACGACGCGGTCAACGCGATTCTCGACAGTCCGGGGATTCGCGCCGTTTCCTTCGTCGGCTCGGTCAACACGGCAAAGTACATTTACCGGCGCGCGGCGGAAAATGGGAAACGCGTGCAGGCCTTGGGCGGCGCGAAGAATTACATGATCGTGATGCCGGATGCTGTTGTCGATAAGACGGTGTCGAACGTCCTGGGAAGCGCGTTCGGCAATGCGGGACAGCGCTGCATGGCTGGATCGGTGCTCGTCACGGTTGGGTCCGCGCAAGCGGCGATCATGGACCGTCTAAAAAAGGGAGCCGAGAAGCTGATTGCCGGAGATGGCACGGATCCGAAAGCGAGCCTGGGGCCGGTGATTTCGAGTGCTGCCTGCGAGCGCATTCATGAAGCGATCGAAGGCGGATTGCAAGAAGGCGCGGAGTTGCTGGTGGATGGGCGGCGTCCGGCGGGAGTTCCGGCGGGAGGAAACTTCGTGGGGCCGACCATTCTGAATCACGTGACGCCCGAGATGCGCGTGGCTCGCGAAGAGATTTTTGGGCCGGTGCTCTCCGTGATGCATGTGGAAACGCTGGAGCAAGCCATTGTACTGGTGAATAGCGACCCGCGGGGCAACGGCACTTCGATCTTCACGGAGAACGGCGCGGCGGTCCGGGAATACAGCCGGCGCGTGGAAGTGGGCATGGTGGGCGTGAATATCGGAGTGGCCGCATCGCCGGCCTATTTTCCGTTTTCCGGCTGGAAGGATTCGTTCTTTGGCGATCTGCACGTTCACGGCTGGGATGCGGTCGAGTTCTTTACCCGCAAAAAGACCGTAACCTCGCGCTATTTCTCGGTGGGGGAAACAGGGAAATTTTTCGTTGAGCAAGGGGACAAATCGTAGCTGGCGCGTCCGCGGGAATCCTCGACCTGCGCGGGCACGACACTAGTGCGTAAAAGAGAAATTCAAGCCCGTGGCAATCTGCAGGTCATTCTTTTTTGTTCCGGCCGGCGGGTTACTGACATAGATATCCCCGAACGAATTTTGCCAGCCCAGCCACTTGCTGAGTTTGGTAACCGTACCAAAATTGAATGTGCCGCGGTATTGCGACGTATCGCTGAGGTCGGGGTAGAAGAAAAAGCTCTGGGTGATGACGGTGCCCTTCCCCACCTTTTGGGTGAAGGCATCGCCCAGCGTCAAGGCTCCCAGGCTGCGGCTCACCGCTGCAACCGACGTGCCGCCCGGCGGCGGCGGTGGAAGAGTGAAGGCCGAGTAGCTCTCATGCGTGTAGTTCGCACCGGCCAGCAGGTCCAGAGTAGTGGCAGCATTCTTGATCGCGTGCGCGCCAATGCCACCGCCTAGAGTGGATCGCAGACTCAGGTCCTGCAGTGCATTGGAGAGGAAATCGCCATTCACAAACCCGAATGAACGCCCGGAGAAATTATGGTCGTAGCGCGCTCCGCCGCCGGTCGAGTTCGCGGTGGTGTGGGGCGACGCCGTCGGCAGATCGTTGGTCGCGTAAACCGAATTGGTGTAAAGCAGCAGTTTGTCGCGGAATCCCGTGCGGACAGCATTGAAAGCCAGGTTCAAATTCTTCGCCTCGCTGTTGCCGCGGGTCACCGCAAAGCCCAGGTTCACACCACCGTTCCAGCCTTCCAATAGGCCCGGGCGCAGGCTCTTCTCATAAGCTGCCTGCTCAGCCGGACTGCGCAACATGGTGACAGAGGCCTTCGGCGCCTCCACCGGTCCCGCCGTCTTGGTGACGACTACGACATTGTCGCCGTTCGTGGACACGGGACCCACTACAGTCTTGCCACCGAGCGTGATATTGAGGTCGCCTGCGGAAGTGATGCTTTGGATCGCGTCAAACTTCACCGTTACGTCGCTGGCGTAGTCGGTCTTGATTACGAGTCCCTTGCCGTCAGACTTGGTGATTGAGCCGGTTAACCGGTCACCATTCTTCAAGACGATCTGGTCGGCTAGAGCCGGAATCGCCAATAAAAGACAAAGACCTGCCACGAGTTTCTTAAGCACAAAAACCTCCCAGGTGATTCAAAAATAGAATGGAGTTCTTACTCCGACCTCGCGGGCACGATGGCACCTATGTCACACGGACGGACCCAGCGCAGAACTTCCCCCACGGCCAGAATTAATTGTTTGGATGCACGAACTATATAGAACCCGCGGCAACTCGGCGCGCCGGCAACCAGGATGTTGCCGTGCGCTCAGGCCTTATTTTCAGGCTTGACCTCAGTCTTGACTTCAGTCTTCGTGTCAGTGTCTTTCATACCATCTTTCAGTGCGCGAATGCCCTCGCCCAAACCCTTGCCCAACTCCGGCAATTTCTTGGGGCCAAACACCAGCAGCGCGATGAAGAAGATCACCAGCAGGTGCATGGGTTGAAACAGACCTTCAAACATAAAGCCTCCGAACCGGACGTGCGGACCGGAGCACCGGGCAGCACAACCAACATGTAGTGTACCCCAAGTGAGCCCCGGCAGTCCTGCCAGTTCCGTGAGGACCGCTGTCAGCCCTGCCCACCTGGGCATGTCCCTCAAAATTACTTCCGTGACCTATCGGCGTTACCACGGCCGGGCTATTTTGGACATAGGGCGATTCTCGCGCGTCAAACCACCAAAAACCGCCGGAGGGCTTCGTGAAACGCTGTGTCCTGAGATGGCTTTTGCTTCTGCTGGCGGCAGGCTCTTTGCACGCTCAACAAGCACCCCCCACGTCCGCTTCCGACGCCATTTTCCTGTGGCTGGCGGGCGGCATTTCGAGTACCAGGATCCAGCGCCTGGCCCAAACGCAGGGAAAGAACTGGAAGTTTTCCTGCAGCGCTACATCGCCATGCATCAGGCAATGCACCCGGGCGCTGCAAAAAGCCGGCGCTGACTCGGACTTGATTCACAGTCTCGTACGGCAGAGTGCAGATCAAAGTTCGGATCGCAGACCCGACCGAAAGCTAGCCGCCACCGATGCCGGTGCCTGCTCCAGTCCAGCGGCACAAGTTGCCGCTCTAGTTCACGACAAGAACTTTGACGCTGCCGAGAACAAGATCCGCACCCTGCTTCGCGACCATGCGGATGATGATGCGAACAGTGCTTTGCTGCATTTTGTCCTCGGAACCATCCTGCGCCGGCAAGGCCGGTTCGACGATGCGCTCGACGCATTTACGGAATCCTCGCGCCTGATGCCCGGTTTCCCCGAAACCCACAGCCAGCTTTCTTATCTGTTTTACCGGACAGAGGATTCCGATGACGCCCTCGCCGAGGCGCGCACTGCCCTCAGTATGGATCCAGCCAATGCCGAGGCCTACCGCTACCTTGGCCTCGCCCTCTACGCCGATGGCCATTACGATGCCGCCCTGCATGCCTTCGACGAAGCGCTCGCGCGTGAACCTGCCAACTCCCTGGCGAATGCAGACGTCTACTTCGACATGGGCATCACCTACCGCGATCAGGGAGACCTGCGCCGCGCCGTCATTGCCTATCGCCACGCCCTCACTCTGCGTCCCGACTTCTGGGAGGCGCACAGCAATCTTGGCGTCGTCCTGCACGATCAGGGCAGGTTGGACGAGGCGATCGCAGAATATCGCTCCGCCAAGCGGCTGAATCCCGACGAGACCAGCGTCCGCAACAACCTGGGAAATACTCTCTGCGACAAGGAAGATTTCGATAGCGCCATCGCGGAATTCACCGATCTCTATCGCCAGAGTCCGGATTGGGAAGGCGGTCACAATTGCCTGGCCCGCGCCTACATGTCGAAGCGCGATTACCCATCTGCGATTAGAGAGTTACAAGCCGCCATCGCCGCCAATCCCGCCGGAGCGGCCGAACACCGCGTTCTGGGACAGGTGCTCCTGCTCTCGGGAAAAGATCAGGAAGCCGTGGACGTGCTGCGTAAAGCCGTTGCGCTCAATCCCGAATCCAGCCTGGCCCACCACTATCTCGGCACCGCGCTGGTGAATACACAACAACTGGCGGAAGCTGAAAAGGAATTTCGTCAGGCCCTCCGCATCGAGCCGAGCGCCCAGAATCACTACTCCCTCGCCGCCTGCCTGATGGCTCTTAATCAGTATGAAGAGGCTCTTGGGGAACTCGAAATCGCTTCCCGCATGGACCCCAGCCAGAACCTCTACCGGGCCCGTATGCAGGAGGTCGTCCGGTTGATCACCACCTCGAAGTAGCTGGCAAAGTGACTAGCAGAGTGACTGCCGACGAGATGTACCATCGGGCATTCTTCCTTATGCACTGACGTGTATCGCCTTCGGCTACTGACAAACCTAGAATGTAATAAGAAAGCGCGGCGCTGGCAGCGCCGCCGGGTCCGACAATGGAAAGCTCAATGGAATCCAACGCTACCAAGCAAGCACGGGATAATTCCGTCCACCCTGCCGTCCTATCCATCGCAGAGCGGCCCATGCCGCAGGGATCCGCGCCCGAGGCCATCCCGGCGCCGGAGAAAAAGACCATCGGCTACGGTCTGCCCTGTTCGCGCTGCCACGCCTACTATCCCGCTGACATGCACGTCTGTCCTATCTGCAAGTCGCCGGATCGGGTCTCGCCCGGCGAACCAGTGGGGCATTCCATGCCTGCTGTCGCGCCACAACCCGCAACCGGCGCACAAATCGATGCCGAACGTGAACGCTTGCTGAAAGAGCTCAAGTCAAACGCTTTCGCTTCCCACATTCAGATCAACCCTGCGGCCACGTTCCGCTGCGTTCTCGCCCATCAGCACAGCGGATCCACCGAACCGGCCGCGGTCTGCCATAGCTGCTACGGCGAGGTGCGTCAGCAAGCCGATCGTATGGAAGCCGCCCTCCACATGGATGCGAAAGAAGCGGCGAAGATTGTCTATGAAGCAGTCTGGGCAGACACATCCGATCCCAGCACCACTTATTTGAATGCCGCCAACGCCCTGCTGTCGGAGTTGCGCAAACGCGCCGGCATCGGCCTCCTGCTCGGTTCAAATCAGCCCCTGGCGCACTAGTCCGCATCCACGATTGCTAATCGTGCGGAAGCGGAGCTATGCCACGCTTGGACCGGGCAAAGCCCCGTCCCCACACATGCGCTCCCCCGGAGGTTTGCAACTTTCGCGGCCTTCCCACATCTTATTCGTGGAGATACGCCATGAACGACAAACTCAGCGAAAAGATCAGCAAGACAGAAGCCGAGTGGAAACAGCAGCTCACTCCTGAGCAGTATCAGGTCGCCCGCGCCTGCGGCACCGAGCGCGCTTTCAGCGGCCAGTATTGGAACAAACACGACGACGGGACGTACCACTGCGTCTGCTGTGGCGCGCTGCTTTTTGGTTCGGAAACAAAATTCGATTCGGGTACGGGATGGCCGAGCTTTTTTGCCGCCGCCGATCGTAAGAACATCGCGGAACACACCGATACCAGTTATGGCATGACGCGCACGGAGGCGCGCTGTGCCCGCTGCGACGCGCATTTGGGCCACGTGTTTCTCGATGGCCCGGGTCCGACTGGGCTGCGCTACTGCATGAACTCGGCATCCCTCGACTTCAAACCGAAGCAGTAACGATAGCAACAGAAAACGATGGAGCGCCGGGCATTCTTGCCCGGCTCGACGGGCGAGACGCCCGTCCCTCCATCGTCATCGTTGCCTTCAATTTCGTAAGGTTTAGGCGTTGCCCGCGACGGCGGCCAGCGCCTTGGGTGCTTCGAGCTTGTTCTGCGCCTGCGTTTTCTGATCGTTCGTTTCGGTGTGGCGCACTTCAACCCCACCCTTGAGGATCGCGCCTTCTTCGACGCTGATGCGATGCGTGACCACGTCGCCCATGAGCTGGCCTTCGCTGCGGATGTCCAGACGGTCGGCACATTCGACGTTGCCCTGCACCTTGCCCATGATCACAAGTTCTTTGGAGTTGATGTTCGCCGCAACGTTTCCGTTGCGTCCGATGGTGACACGATTGCCAGGAAAGTTAATCGTGCCTTCGACGCGTCCGTCAATGAAAATCGATTCCGCACCCGTCACTTCGCCCTTGATGACCAGCGAGCGTCCGATGTTGGCCTGGTCCATCGGTGAGGTGGCCGGCTTGACCGGAGTGTAACTGTTGGTGGGGACCGCGTTTGGAGAGTACTTCGGTTCCGGAGACTGCAACATGAATGAACCTCACTTGAAATCCGCAACCGCAGTGGGAGTTGACCCTGCGGTCGAGGTCGATGGGCTTCTAACGGCAAGATGAGAATGGCACGAAGGGACGTGTTACGACAGGTTACCGAAGGGGGTGTCCGGCTGGCGTTAGCGTTTCTTGCTCTTAGCTTTCGGCCGTTGCTGGTTCAGACTACATCCGTTTCTCTGGTTGGCACGGATTATTTCGCTGGTGCGAACTCAGGACGGAATCTCCCATCCCTCGTCCTTCATCTTCCGGTTCGTCCAGTGTTGCAGTTGTTCGAACATCACGGGTTCGATCACGACAAATCGCAGGCCCGCCCTTCCTCCAGTGTCGGACCATACTAACCGGCCTTTCGCTTGGATCAGTATTTCGCTCTCTGGCAAAAGGAAACTGACGTCAACTAATCCGGCAAACCCGGTTGGATCGCTCACCACATCGAGTCCCATGCCGCCCGTGCTCAGGTTGACCGCCTGCACCTGCAGTTCCTTGCCATGCGCATTTCTCAGCGTCACGGACAGGTTGACCTTGGCGCGAAAAAACTTCTGCTGGTCCTGACTCATGATGCCGAGCTTTGCCAAGGCTTCGCCCGAAGCCAAGTCAATGCCGTACTCGCGCAGTTTGCGGCTGAGCGTGCGGCGGGAAATTCCAAGCTGCTCGGCAGCCTGGGCGCGATGCCCGCCGGTTTGCTCAAGCGCCCGTATGATCATCTGCTCTTCCATGTTTTCAAGGTTGCCGAGCGGCACGGCCCCGCTGCCACGGGTTGCGGCCGCCGGTTCGCCACACAACTCGGCGGTAACTTCGGCACCCGTGATCTGCCGGTTCTCCGCGGCCATCGCGAGCTTTGCCACCAGGTTCCTAAGTTCGCGGATATTGCCCGGCCAGGGATGAGATTGCAGGACCGCGAGCGCGTCTCCAGTAAACACTTTGTCCGACGCTTTCAGGGACAGGAAGTGCCGAGCCAGCGCGGCAATATCTTCGGGACGCTCGCGCAACGGCGGAACGCGCAACTGGAACTGGCTCAAGCGGTGAAAAAGATCTTTGCGGAAGCGCCCTTCGTTCACCGCCAATTCAAGATCCTGATTGGTAGCGGCAACTACTCGCACATCAACTGTGATTTTTCGGTTCCCGCCCAAACGGTAATATGGCGCGCCGTCCAGCACGCGCAGCAGTTTCACCTGGACTTGCGGCTGCAGTTCGCCAATTTCGTCCAGAAAAATCGTGCTCTGGTCCGCCAGTTCGAACAAACCGGCCTTCGAGCTATCGGCGCCGCTGAAGGCTCCCTTTTCGTAGCCGAACAGTTCACTTTCCACCAGATGTTCGGGCAGGGCGGCGCAGTTGATATCCACCAACGCATGTTTGTGCCGATAGGAGGATTCGTGTATGGTTCGCGCCACTAACTCCTTGCCGGTGCCGGTTTCTCCAGTTACGAGCACGGTTTCGGTGTGCCCGGCTACGCGGTCCACCATGCCCATAAACTTATGCATCATCGGGCTGGCAATCAGAAATTGTGTGCCGTCGATCACACGCCGTGCCAGTGGCGCTGCACTGGCGGCAACTGCGGCCCGCGCCGGCGCACTCTCCACCAGGTTCTTCCCGGCGCTTTCGATCGAGAATCCGAGAATGCCTGCCGGAGCCGCATTGGCGTCGCGCAGCAGCGTCAATAACAAACGAACCTCGACGCTCTGGCCTGACTTAGTGGCGCAGCGAAGTTCGCCCTCGAACCGTCCTTTCTCGATAACCGAAGCAATCGCCCGGCTGGCGAGAAACGACGGCCGTTCATCGCCATAGAAGTCAGTGATGTTTCGCCCGACCAGTTCCTTCGGCGCAAAGCCGTATCGATCTACACCCTGGTGACAGCTAGTGATGATGCCGTGAAGATCAGCGGTAAAGATAAAGACCGCTTCCTGCAACTCGTCAAGAATGCCGGATCGCCAAATGACCTTGCTCGCCCGCGTAGGGGCATGGCAAGGTCGGCTCTCAGTTACGGATCTCGGTGAGCTCTCCGTTGGCGGAGTCTTTGATGAAATTGACATTTCTGTGTCAGTAGCGAAAAAGGGCCTATCACTTTGCGCTGCGCCCGCCTGGTTCACTACTTCAGTTTTCGGCGGCAGGCGTTGCGAGGACGCGCCCCTCTGCCTGATGCTGCCACAACCCCGATCATCTCATGGGGTTCTCAGCGCTATGTCTCACACCGAAGTAACTAAGCTATAAACCTTACTAACGAGTTAGGCTCTCCTTGCACTCTTCAGCCAGCGCAACCAGCGACATTGGCAGTTACTTTGGTAAGTATCTGAACTTTAGATACTGAACTACTATCCCTCCCAACGGGAGGACTAGGATCGTCTCCCGCCCTGGAAACGGTTGACGAGCCAAAAAGTGGCAGCGCGTGACCACTTTTGCGGGCAGTCTGCACACTGTGCCTGGGAAAACGGCGGATAGGCAAGCATAACTGCAGCAGATTCAACGCACTGACCAAGGTAATGAAAAGCACAGGCGTGGACGTGCAGGTGCACGCGCATAACTAGAAATCACAGGTCGACCTATGTCCATTCGGGCAAGGCTGTTTATCGGAACAACGGCAGCGCTTGGCATCTGCGCGCTGGTGGACAGCCTATGGCACTGGCAGAGTGTCGACCTGACCCGATTTGTCTGCTACCTGCTGGTCGCGGTTCTGGCTTCAAGCCTTAAGATTCAATTGCCCGGCATCGACGGCACCATGTCGGTCAACTTCCTGTTCATTCTGCTCAGCGTGCTCGAACTCAACCTTCCCGAGACCTTGGTGATTGGTTGCACGGCGACGCTGGCGCAATGCCTCTTCGGAACGCGGCAGAAACTCGTCCCCGCCAAGATCGTTTTCAACGTCTTCAGCATGATGGCGAACGCCATCGTCCTGTCGTACTTCGCCTATCACGATTTGCAGCGAGTGCTCGGAGCAGGCACGCTACCGCTGCTGATCATCACTGCCCTGGTCTTTTTCCTGGCGAACACGATCCCGGTTGCCGTGATCATCTCGGTAACCGAAGGCAAGCCGGCGCGCAAGGTCTGGGCGGAATGCCACTTCTGGTCGTTCCCTTTCTACATGGTCGGTGCGGCCGTGGTGTTTGGGGTAGGGTTCGTCAGCAAACAGGTGGGATGGCAGACCTCGCTTCTGGTTCTGCCGCTCGTCTACTGGGTCTATCGTTCATATCATCTCTATCTTGCCAAGCTGGCGGCGGAAAAGCGACAGGTCGAGATCGAAAAACGCAACGCAGAAGACGTTGCCGCGCTGCACATGCGCACCATCGAGGCCCTCGCGCTGGCCATCGAAGCCAAGGACCACACCTCGCACCAACACCTGCAGCGCGTACGCGTGTTCGCGGTTGAGGTCGCAAAGGAATTGGAGTTTTCCGAAGACGAAATCGAAGCGCTGCGTGCGGCTGCGCTGCTGCACGACATCGGCAAGCTGGCGATCCCCGAACACATCATCAACAAGCCCGGGCGCCTGACTCCGGAAGAATTCGAGAAGATGAAGATCCACACGCTGGTGGGCGCCGAAATCCTGCAGCGCGTCGCGTTCCCCTATCCGGTCGCGCCCATCGTTCGCGCACACCACGAACGCTGGGACGGAGCGGGCTATCCCGACGGTTTGAAGGGTGAGCAGATTCCCAAAGGCGCGCGGGTGCTTGCTGCCGTCGATTGTCTGGACGCACTGGCCTCGCATCGCCAGTATCGCAATGCCATGTCGCTCGATGCCGCCATGGAGAAAGTCGACTCCTTGTCGGGTTCGGCCTTCGAACCAAGAATCGTCGAGGTTCTAAAGCGCCGGTACCGGGAACTGGAGAGGCTGGCACAGTCGGATCCGACGACGGTAGAGGAGACGCCTTTCCCGACCGACGTTGGCGTCACGGCAGGCATGGAACTGGCCGCCGGATTCGAGCAGTCTCCGCCGACCCCGCTCCAGGCGAACGATGCGGATTTCCTCTCCTCGATCGCTTCGGCCCGCCAGGAAGCGCAGACCATGTTCGAACTCAGTCAGGATCTCGGCAACTCGCTCAGTCTCGGCGAAACGCTCTCCGTGCTTTCCATGCGCCTGCGCAGGATGATTCCTTACGATTCGATGGCCGTATTTCTATTGAAGGACGGCCGGTTGCTGCCCGAACTGGTGAGCGGCGATAACTTCCGGCTACTCTCGTCGCTGAACATCGGCCTGGGAGAAGGGCTGTGTGGCTGGGTCGCCGAAAAGCGCAAGCCGGTCGTCAATGGCAATCCTGAGGCCGAGGCCGGATACGTGAGCGATCCCGCAAAATTTACTACCCTGCGCTCAACTCTCGCCGTGCCGCTCGAAGGGCTTAATGGGGTGGTCGGCGTGCTGGCCATGTACTGTGCCGATCGCGATGCTTTCTCAGCGGATCATCTGCGCATCCTACTCGCCATCAGTTCGAAGATTGCGTTATCCGTCGAAAATGCGCTCAAGTATCAGCAGGCCGAAGACTCAGCAACCACCGACTACTTAACGGGACTGCCCAATGCCCGCTCGTTGTTCGTTCATCTGTCGCGCGAACTGGCACGCTGCCGCCGCACTGGTACAGCACTCGCGTTGATGGTCTGCGACCTCGACAACTTCAAGCAGATTAACGATCTTTATGGCCACCTCGAAGGCGACAATCTGCTGAAGGATTTTGCCGGCCACCTGAAGGAAAGTTGCCGAGGCTACGACTATGTTGCCCGCATGGGTGGCGATGAATTCGTGATCGTCGCTCCTGGGTTAAGTCCGGAAGCTGCCAGCGAAAAGGCCAGCCGTTTGAATCAACTGGCCGTCGAAGCGGGCAGAAAAATTGCCGGCCGCGACCTGGTTGGCCTGAGCATGGGAACGGCCTTCTGTCCTGCGGATGGTTTCGACGTCGAGCGCTTGCTCGCCGAAGCCGACCGGCGCATGTACTCCATGAAGAAACTTCATCACTCCCCCGAACCCGATCGTGACGCGGATCCTTCGACCTCGCGCGCGCGGGGTGCGACGGTGAACTAGGACGCTCCTATGCTGCTGCGAAAAATGCTGCTGTGGAAAATCGCGCGGAGCTTTGCACGACAGCTGGGGGCGATCGCCGCGCTCGTCCTGCTGGGTGGACTGCTCTCGGCTACGTTCGTGCGCCTGGCCCCCGGTTTCGATTCCGACGAGCGCCAACTCGACCCCAGCCTCAACGCCGAGAGTGTGCGCGCCTTGCGCCAGTCGCGCGCCGGTGAACACGACATTTTCGGCTTTTACATCGGCTACCTCCGCGGCGCCATCCACGGCGATCTCGGCACTTCTCACGCCCTCGGCCAACCCGTGCAAAATCTCTTGCGTGAGCGCTGGCCCGTCACCCTACGGGTGGCAGGTGTTGGACTTTTGCTGGCATGGCTGCTGGCCTCGACTCTAGCCTTCACCGCCTGCCTCTGGCATCGTCCGGCGTATGAACTTTTCGGTACCACCATCAGCGGAGCTTTCCTCTGCATTCCGGCAGCAGTGCTGGCCTTGCTTTCGGTAATCCTCAACGCTCCCGGATATCTCGCCATCGCCTTGATCGTGTTCCCCAAGATTTACCGCTATTCGCGAAACGTGCTCGCGAAGGCCTACGCCTTGCCGCACATCACCGCCGCCCGCGCCCGCGGACTCGGCGAGGTTCGCATCCTGGCTTGGCATGTGCTTCCCGTCGCCGGTCCGCAGATGATCGCACTCGCCGGCATCACCGTCAGCATAGCCCTGGGCGCGAGCATTCCCGTCGAAGCCTTATGCGGACTGCCGGGCATCGGCCAACTGGCATGGCAAGCCGCGCTTTCCAGAGATCTTCCCCTGCTGGTGAACCTGACCGTGCTGGTTACGCTTGTAACCTTGCTGGCTAACTCAGGGGCCGATGTAATCAACTACATGTTGAGGCCTCGGGAAGCATGAACGCTGCCCGCAAGTTGGCGTGTGTCGTGGTGCTCGCCGTGTGCGCGGTGTCGCTAGCCGCGAATTGGCTGGCGCCTGCCGGATACGCCAAGCAATTTCGCGAAGCTCCCAGCGCGCATCCTTCCCGTCAGCATCTGCTCGGCACCGATGAAGTTGGCCGCGATCGCTTCGCCCGCGTTCTCTACGGCACGCGGATCTCGCTCCTGCTCGCTCCCGCCGCCGCGCTGGTCTCCACTGCATTGGCTGCGCTGATCGGCGGGCTAGCCGGATATCTGGGCGGAATCTGGTTGCGTCTGGCTCGAGGCTTTACCGACCTGTTTCTCTCTCTGCCGTGGCTTTTCCTGCTGATCGCGGTTCGCGCGCTTCTGCCGTTGAACACCTCTCCGCTGGCCTCGGTTCTGATTACGTTTTTCATTCTCGGCTTACTCGGCTGGGCCGCTTCGGCGCGCGTGCTTTCGACCAGCGCCGATGCCTTGCGCAATTCCGATTTCGTCTTGCAGGCTCGCGCCTCAGGCCTGCACGGTCCGCGGCTCTTTTTTGTTCATGTTCTGCCCAACCTGAAGCCTGTGCTCTACGCGCAGTTCTGGATTTCGATTCCGGTCTTCATCCTGGCCGAGGCGAATCTCGGCATCCTCGGCCTGGGCGTTGCCGAGCCGCTGCCTTCCTGGGGAAGTCTTCTGCGCGGACTGGAAGGGATGATCTCGTTTCGCGAAGAATGGTGGCGACTGGCGCCGCTGCTGCTGCTGATCGTTGTGATGACGTCGTTCCAAACCCTCCTGTCAAATGAGGAGGTGACCGCATGAACTACCGCCGCGCATTCTTACGGCTTCTTGCCGGTTACGCTCTTCTCGTTCTCACCCTGATCTTTCTTACCCTGGCACCTGGCTCTGCCTTCGCGCAAAACGGCGGCGAACTGCGCTTCTGTCTGCGTTCCGAACCAAAGACGTTCGACCCGCTCCTAGTCGACGACGATTCTTCCCTTTCGATCCGCTATCTGACCGGCGGCGTGCTGGTGCGCGTCAACCGGCACACTCAGGAACTCGAACCCGAACTGGCGGAATCGTGGAAGGTGTCGAACGACGGCAAGCAGATCGCCTTCAAGCTCCGCCGCGGCATTTCGTTTTCCGACGGCACCCAGTTTTCCTCCGATGACGTTGCCTTCACCATGCAGCGGCTGATGGATCCCGCGCTGCACTCCTCGACCGGCGACGCATTCCGTTCCGGAAGCGGCGCCGTCACCACCAAAATCATTGCGCCGGACCAGATCTCCATCACATTTCCCGCGCCCCTAGCCGGACTCGACCGCCTGTTCGATCAGGTCGCCATCATGTCCGCACATTCTCCAAATCCGAAGAAGGAAGCGGCCGTTCTCGGGCCATTCATGGTTGCGGAATACAAGGCGGGATCAAGCGTGCTCCTGCGCCGCAATCCCAACTATTGGAAAAAAGATTCTCAGGGACGCCGCCTGCCGTATCTCGATTCCATACGGCTCGACATTCAATCGAATCGCGACGTCGAAATGCTGCGCTTCAAGCGCGGCGAGCTCGATCTGATCAATGTCATCGACAGCGATTACTTCGATCGCCTGGCCGCCACTTCGCCGCAGCTCGCGCACGATGCCGGACCCTCGCTCGATCCCGAATTCATGTGGTTCAACCAGGTGGCAAGCGCTCCCATCCCCGAGTACAAGCGCGTCTGGTTTCGCTCCACTGATTTCCGGCGCGCGATTTCTCAAGCCATCAACCGCAACGATCTAAGCCGTGTGGTCTTCAACGGTCACGCCCAGCCCGCTGTCGGCCCGGTTTCGCCCGCCAACAAATTCTGGTTCAACAGCAAACTCAAAGCTGAACCGTATCGTCCCGACGCTGCACTGAAACGCCTGCAAGCGAACGGTTTCCACTTGCGAAACGGGGCGTTATTCGATAACGGGGGCAATCCCGTCGAGTTTTCCATCGTCACGAATGCCGGCGGCAAACCGAGAGAACGCATGGCCGTCATGGTGCAGGAAGATCTCGGAAAGATCGGCATCAAGGTCAACGTGGTCACGCTCGATTCTCCTTCGCTGATCGAGCGCATTTCGCAGAAATTCAATTACGAGGCCGCGATGCTCGGATTCCGCAATGTCGATCTCGATCCCAACGGTCAGATGAACATCTGGCTGAGTTCGGCTGAAGATCACGCCTGGAATCCGCAACAGAAATCTCCGGAAACCGCATGGGAAGCCGAGATTGACCGGCTGATGCGCGCGCAAGCGTCCACCGCCGATCCGAAGAAGCGCAAGGAGAGTTTCGATCGCGTGCAGGAAATCGTCGCCGAGCAGGCCCCATTTATTTACCTGGTCAATCAGAATGCGCTGTCCGCCGTCTCCAACGCGGTCGAAGGCGCGAATCCCGGCATCCTTTCCCCGCAGACGTTCTGGAACGCCGAGCGCCTCACCCTGAACGCAAGCGCGCGGGCGAGTAGGTGAGCGAGATCATAACTGTGCCGCATATGCCACCGACGATGGATTCTTCGCGCAACCTGCTTTCCGCGCAGGTGACCGTGGGCTATCCCGGCAAAGCTCCGGTGCTCCGCGGAATCTCGCTTGAAATCGCTCGTGGCGAAATCGTTGGCCTGGTTGGCCAGAGCGGCTCGGGCAAGAGCACGCTGGCCATGGCCATCCTCGGATTACTCGGCCGCCAGCGCGCCATCGTGGAAGGCAGCATCATTTTCCAGGGCGTCGATCTGCTCGCCATGAGCGAACGGGAATTGCGCAACCTCCGTGGACGCTCACTGAGTCTCGTGCTTCAGAGTCCTCTGGCCTCGCTCAATCCCGCGCTCCAGATCCGCACGCAACTAAGGGAAGCGTGGCGCGCCCACAGCGGCAACGGCTCGACCACTGCAGACTGCGACCACGCCATCCACTCCGCTTTGGCCAGCGTCAGCCTGCCGAGCGACAAGGATGATCCGGATTTTCTGCGCAAGCGCTCCGCCCAGCTCAGCGTCGGCCAAGCGCAGCGCGTGCTCATTGCCATGGCCATCCTGCACCGCCCCGCGCTTTTAATCGCCGATGAAGCGACCAGCGCGCTCGACGTGATTACGCAGTCCGAGATCCTGGAGCTGTTCGCGCGCCTGAATCGCGAGACCGGGATGTCGATCCTCTACATCTCGCACGATCTGCCTTCGGTCGCGGGAATCTGCCAGCGCATCGCTATTCTGCACGAAGGCCAGATTGTCGAGTGCGGCCCGACCGAACAGATCTTCACCGCGCCCGTCCACGCCTACACTCGCCGCCTGATGTCGGCCCTGCCCCAGCTTCCCACCCGCCGCGAAGCACCCATAGCAAAAGCGCAAGCTGCCACAAGGGACTGACAATAGGGTCGACTGACAGCTGATAGCTGACGGCCCGTTATGCCTTGGCAAGCTGTTCCGCAACTTCCGGAAGGCCCGCAGCATGCCACGCGTCGAAGCCTCCCGCCACGTTGATGATGTTGCGATGACCGGCGCGCTCCAGCAAACTACAGGCAATCATGCTGCGGTATCCACCCTTGCAGTGCACCGCAACCGGCCGCTCCCCATCAATGGAGGGCAGTCCTTGCGGAAACGTGTCGAGCGCACGGCATGGCACCTGCGCGATGTGCCCCGCCTGCCATTCGCCTTCGCGACGCACGTCGAGGACGTCGAGCGCACGCAGGCTCCCCTCGCACAGCCTTTGGTTCAGTACCCGAACGGAAATCTGGGCCGTCTTTGCCAGCGGCAGCCCTGCCTTCTGCCATGCCGCCACGCCGCCCGCCAGATAACCACGCAAATCTTCAATGCCCACGCGAGCCAGCCGCAGCCGGGCTTCTTGAATCTGCGTATCCGTCTCGCCGATCAGGACTGGCTTGGAGTGGATGCCCAGAATGCCGCCCGCCCACGATGCGAATTGCCCCGCGAGCGCGATGCCGATCGACCCCGGCACGTGTCCCGTTGCAAACTCGTCGCCCGGACGAACGTCCAGCACATTGGCATTCTGCTGCAACAGCGCCTGCACTTCAGCCGGAGAGAGTCCGGGAAGTGGCGGCAATTCCGTCAACGCCGCCGCACCCGAGCGATTGATCTCGGCATCCTCAAGAAAATACTCGGGACGCGCCGGAAGGTTGGTGGTCAACTGCGCGATGAATTCTTCCCGGCTCGCGATCTGCAGCGCATAGTTCGTCAGCCGCTCCTGACCAATCGTGGACGAGCGCTCCGCCCGCATGGCGCGTCCGCACAGCGAGCCCGCCCCGTGCGCGGGATACACCACCACCGCATCCGGAAGCGCCAGCAACTTCTGGTGCAGGCTGTCATAAAGCAATCCCGCAAGTTCCCGCGCCGAGTGCGTGCGCGAAAGATCCGGGCGTCCAACATCGCCAATAAATAATGTATCCCCGGTCAGCACCGCGCACGGCTGCACCGATTCACCTTCAGACGATTTGCTAACATCCGTAATCACCAGGCACACACTCTCCGGCGTGTGGCCCGGCGTTTCCAGCGCGCGAATCCGCACCGCTCCCATCTTCACTTCAAAGCCGTCGGTCAGACGCACATGCGGGAATTCCGCGTTGGCCTGCGCTCCTATATAGATCTTCGCGCCCGTGCGCGCTGCCAGCTCTTTGTGCCCGGAAACAAAGTCGGCGTGCAGATGAGTTTCGAAGATGTATCGGATTCTAAGATTCTGCTCTTCGGCCGCCTTCAGATAGATGTCCACATCGCGTTGCGGATCAACTACCGCCGCCTCGCCCTCCGATCCGACCATGTAAGAAGCATGGGCCAGACAGGTCAGGTAGAACTGTTCAAAATACATGTCGCGACTCCGGGCCAGGTGCAGTTTCCGACGATTGTCAGATTATCCCATGCAAAAGTGCAACTCCAGACACAGATCTGGCATTCAGCAGTTTTTGCACGAAGCGCACCCAATCATGCAAAAACTATCCTGACAATTCTCGCACCCGAAAGCCCTGGGAAAACTTCGCGCGCTCAAGTCCTGCTGACGCTTCGAACGCACCTTGTGACCCTCCCCAAACAAGCCTCCCAACCTGTTGACGGGCCTATGGTTAAAGGAGGCACTGTCTGCGTACTCCTTTTGTAACTTGGACGCGCGCCCAATAACGGCCTACAGTCATTGGAACAGCGCTTTCATCGGTTTTCGGCCCCCGGCGTGCATCGAAGTATTTGAAGGTTCCGATATTCACGCCGTCCGAATTAAGATGTACGAACCCGGCGCCAGAGTAATGAAGAAGGACTGGATGAAAGATTGAAGGAAGAATGACGAAGCGCAACCAATTCGGACTGGCACGGAGCGGATCGGCGCTCATCGTTTTCGCGGTCACCGCCGTTCTTGCGCTGTCCGTTGCCGCATGCGCCCAAGTCAGTCCCTACGTCATCGCCTCTTCCAATGTTTCGGTGGACTCCAGCAACGCCGCTGCTTTCCCCGGCATCACCAGCGACGAAGCGGGCGAACCCGTCCTCACCATCAAGAAGCGCGTCGATGAAGTCAACGTGGTCTTCATCGCGACCGACCGCCACGGCAAATTCGTCCGCAATCTGAACCAGGCCGATTTCTCCATCTTCGACGACCACAAGCCGGTGCAATCCATCCTCAACTTCCGCCGCGAAACCGACCTGCCCATCGAACTCGGCCTGCTCATGGACGTAAGCGGTTCCGTGCAGGGCCGCTTTGCATTCGAAAAAGAAGCGGCTACCGGATTTCTGCAGCACGTCATCCGTCCCGGCTATGACCGCGCGTTCGTCGTGGGCTTCAACAAAGAGAGCCGCCTCACCCAGGATTTCACCGACCAAGTGCCGTTACTTGCCGCCGGAGTCCAGCGCCTGAGCAATGGCGGCGGCACCGCGCTCTATGACGCGGTTTACAAAGCATGCAAGGAAAAGCTGCTGCGCGAAAATTCCGATCGCCCTATTCGCAAAGCCGTTGTTATTCTCAGCGACGGTGAAGACAATCAGAGCGAACATAGCCGCGCCCAGGCGATCGAAATGGCGCAGCGCGCCGAAGTTCTCATCTATGCCATCTCCACCGACGACAGCGGCCTGATTCTGCGCGGCGACAAAGTTCTCGAGGACCTCGCTTCCGCCACCGGCGGCCGTGCCTTCTTCCCCTACAAAATGAAAGACATCACGCACTCGTTCGCCGCCATCGAAGACGAACTCCGCAGTCAGTACGACGTCTCCTACAAGCCCTCCGACTTCGACGCCGACGGACGCTACCGCTCCATCGAGATCACTGCCCTGAAAAAAGATCTCCAAGTCCGCGCCCGCCGCGGATACTACGCTCCCCGCCAGTAAGGCCGGGTTTCAAAGTTTCGATATTGCTTCCTTGAAACTTTGCTGTTAACGTCCTCTTGAATCCGCATCGAGGAGGATCTGCATGGCTTGGATCGTTCTGGCAGTCATAGTTCTGTTGGGCATCTTTCTGATTGCGATGTACAACAGCCTGGTGCAGTTGCGCGTGCGCTCTGACTCGGCCTGGTCCGACATCGACGTTCAGCTCAAACGCCGCCACGACCTGATCCCGAATCTGGTCGAAACCGTAAAAGGCTACGCCGCCCACGAAAAAGATACGTTCGAGAACATCGCGAAATTCCGCTCCATGGCCATGCAGGCCACCGGCCCAGTCGCCCAGGCTGCCGCCGAAAATCAGCTGACCGGAGCGCTCAAGAGCCTGTTTGCCGTGGCGGAAAATTATCCCCAGCTCCAGGCCTCGCAGGAGTTCACACAGCTGCAGAATTCGCTCAACGAAATCGAGGACGCAATTCAAAACGCCCGCCGCTACTACAACGCCGTCGTGCGCGACCTCAACACCAAGATTCAATCCTTCCCGACCAACATTTTGGCCGGGATGTTCGGCTTCCAGCAGAAGCAGTTCTTCGAGGCTGCCGCCGCCGATCGCGAACCAGTCGCGGTGAAGTTCTAGACATGTTGCTCCAGCGATCGTGCCCTCGCAAACCGTCGGGCAAGCCTGCTCCCGGTTCTCCCCTGTGCCCCTCTGTGCCCTCTGTGGTGAAGCTTTTGCTTTTGCTTCTGGCTCTACTACTAACATCGGGCTCGGCCTATGCCCAAGCCCGCGACTGGCGCGTCGCCGATTTCAAGGACACCATCTCCATCGCCCCGGATGGTACCGCTCTGGTCAGCGAAAAAATCACCCTCGCGTTCGTCGGCGAGTGGCACGGCATTCATCGTACGATTCCGGTGGAGTATCCCGGCCCCGAGGGCACCAACTACACGCTCTTTGTCGATGTCACGAGCGTCACCGACGAAAACGGGAACAAGCTGAAGTACGATTCCAGCAAGTCCGGAAACTATCGCGATCTCAAAATCTACATCCCCGGCGCGGTCGACACCACGCGCGTCGTCAACATCGACTACTCCGTTCGCAATGGCGTCCGCTTCTTCGATAGTTACGACGAGTTCTACTGGAACGTAACGGGCAACGATTGGCCGGTTCCCATCGACCATGCCTCGGCCTTCGTAACTTTGCCCGACAATGCCGCTGGAGGTCTGCGCGCTCAAGCCTTCACCGGCGCTTACGGTTCCAAGCAAAGCGAAGCGACCGCCGCAGTCAATGGTGCCGACGCTCTTTTCGAAACCACCAGCCCGCTTTCCATGCGCGGCGGCCTCACCATCGACATTTACATCCCGCAAGGAATACTCAAGCCTCCGTCGGCGCTCACGAAGTTAGGCTGGTTCTTGGGCAGCAATCCCATCGTCTTTCTGCCGCTGTTGACGCTGGCGGTAATGTTCGGCCTCTGGTATTCCGTGGGACGCGACCCCGATCCCGGCGTCTCCGTAGCCCCGCAGTACGAGCCGCCGAAGGGCATCTGTCCCGCCGAAGCCGGAACTTTACTCGACGACACCATCCATCCCCGCGACATCACCAGCACCATCGTCGATCTGGCCGTGCGCGGCTACATCAAGATCGAAGAGAAAGTCGACACTTTCCTCGTCTTTCACCACAAAGATTATCTGTTCCATTTGTTGAAACCCCGCGAGCAGTGGGGCACCGACCTTACCCCGCACGAACGCGTGATGCTGGAAAACATTTTTCTGGGCGGCGCTGAGACTCGCCTATCCAGCCTGAAGAATCGCTTCTACACTGCGATTCCCATAGTGCGCCAGGACATCATGGCCGCGCTCAAGAACAAAGGTATCTATACACTCGACCCGGAATCGGCCAATGGCTACAGCATCGCCGCCGGCGTCGCCATCGCGATTCTCGTCGTCGCCGTGCAAGTCATGGGTTGGATGAACTTGTTCTATTCCATTCCGCTCGTGATCGCGAGCGTGCTAGTTTCCGCCCTGATCTGGTGGCTCTTTGCCCGTCAGATGACGGCGAAGACTGTAGCCGGCGCGCGCACCAGAATCGCAGTTCTCGGATTCCAGGAATTCATGAACCGCGTCGACGCCGACCGCATCAAGCGTATGCCGCCCGACACCTTCGAAAAATTTCTTCCTTACGCGATGGCGCTAGGCGTCGAGCACCACTGGGCACAAGCGTTCGACGGCATCGTGAAAGATCCGCCCAGTTGGTACGTTTCGCCAAACGGCTACGTCGGCTTCAGTCCACTTTTCTTTTCCAGTTCCATGCACAGCATGGCGACGGATATGCACCAGGTCTTCGTTTCCGCCCCCAGAGCCAGTTCCAGCGGATCGGGATTCGGCGGAGGAGGATTCGGCGGAGGAGGAGGCTTTTCCGGAGGCGGCTTTGGCGGCGGAGGCGGCAGCGCGTTCTAGCTTGTGTGGGGACGGGCGCCCTCGCCCGTCCAAGCCGAGCACAGCTCGGCATCGCCGCCTGCCCCACGACATCACGCACTTTGGGTAGTGGCTCAGTTTCGCGATGCAGGCGACAAGACGCTGAACCACCAAGGACACGAAGTATCACTAAGGCCTTCGGTCTCAGATATTCCTTCGTGTGCCTTCGTGGCCTTTGTGGTTAACGGTTGCGCAAACTGAGCCACTACCGCACTGTGCGATGAGTGGATTCCAGATCGCCTCTTTCTTATGATTTCGGTAGTTGATTTTGGGTGGCGCGGCGCTTCAGCGCTGCGGTAACATCTCGTTTTGATTTCGGCTTTAGCCGCCGAGGGCCACTCTAACCCGCGATCGCTTCCTCCAGCCGACATTCTTCCGCCGACTTATCGGCTCTCAGCCCCATGAACACCGGCGCCCGAAGCTTCATCCCGCCATCCGCACTTTCGTGAGTCCACTCGGCAAACTTGATTTCGGCAACAAGCTCCGGACGCACAAACTGAACCTTTCGCAACCCGCCAATCTCGCCATAAAACGGATTCTGCTTCGTCTTAAGCGGCTGCAGGCGACCGAAAATTTCCTTGAGCACCTTCTCATCAAAGCCCGTGCCCACCTGCCCAACGTGAATCAGCCGTTTTTGCCGGTCATATAAGCCGAGCACAAGCGCGCCAAAATATTCGCGGCTGCCCTCCGGATCGGTGTAGCCTCCGATGACGCACTCCTGGCGCTGCGTGATTTTGATCTTAAGCCAATCGCGCGAGCGCCTCTCTTCGTAAGTACTGCTGCGCTTCTTGGCAACGATGCCTTCCAGTCCGCGCTGCTTTGCCGCTTTAAAAAGATCAAGACCTTTCTCAGCGTAGTGGTCGGAAAATTGAATAACCTCGCCAACTTTGATCCTGTCTTTCAGCAACTGTTTGCGTTGCTCAAGCCCGACCCGCCGCAGGTCAAGGCCATCAAGGTAAAGCAGATCGAACGCATAGTAGATGACCGGCACACCTTCGCGCCGTTGCAGACTCCGCTTGCCCGGATGGAATCCCGTACGCTGCTGCATCAGGCTGAACGAAGGGCGGCCCTCGTCATCGAGCGCGACAATCTCTCCATCCAGGATGGCGCGCTGAGCGCTTACGAATTGTGGCAGGCGGCCGAGTTCTGCAAACTGCGCAGTAAGGTCATTCTGATTGCGCGACACCAAACGCACGCGGCCATCGTCAATGAACGCCACGGCGCGGTAGCCGTCCCATTTAATTTCGAACAGCCAGTCGGAATCGTCGAAGGCCTTCGCGACGGGGGTTGCCAGCATCGGGTGGATGACCGCGGGCATCGGCTTCTCCTGCGCGCCTAGGATGGCTTGAACCGCAGAGAACGCAGAGTTCGCGGAGGATTTCTTGTTTCGGGATATGGGCGCAGCATCTTTCGACGCAGCAATCTTGGACGCATTATCTTTGGACGAGGTCTTCGCCTGAGCGGCGCCTCGCACAGCTTGCCCTGGATTTTTGCGTTCGCTTTTCTCCGCGCCCTCTGCGTCCTCCGCGGGTAAGGCTTTCCTCTTAGCGTCGGCGCGGGCGATTGCGTCCGCCAGCCAAGCTGCTTTCACTTTCCCGCGCGATGCAGGGCGGCTGCTCTTCCATTCGGCGGAACCTTTGTCCCCGGCGATCTCCGCCATGGTGCGATCGGTGAGAATGGATTTGTCGTAAGCGTCAATGTCGAATCCAGCAACGACGTGATCGTCTTTCTTCTTGATCAACAGCCATTCGTTCCCTTTGCTTCCCGCTCGGCGCCCCTTGATGTGCACGAGTGCGAAATCGCCGTTGAGCCGTTTCCCTTTCAAACGAAACTTGAGGTCTCCCTTCGCCAGCATGGCCGCCGCTTCTTTTTCTGTGCCTGGAACGTACTCGCCATTGACTGGCACCGGCGATAGTGGAACCCACGTACCCGCGTCCCACACCATCACCGTACCGCCGCCGTAATTGCCTTCGGGAATGGTGCCTTCAAAATCAAAGTACGAGACTGGATGATCCTCCACCTGCATGGCTAGACGTTTGTCGGCGGGATCAAGCGACGGACCTTTGGGGACGGCCCACGACTTGAGCACGCCCTCCATCTCCAAACGAAAATCGTAGTGCAGACGCGACGCGTCATGGCGCTGCACGCAAAAGCGGTGCCGCGATTGTTTTTCAAGCTTAGGCGGAGGCTCAGGCGTTTCTTCAAAGCGCCGTTTTCGTTTGTACTCGTCGAGCGACATGGCCGCTATTGTAATTCCGAAAGGGTCGTGTGGGGACCGCTCGTGTGGGGACGGGCGCCCCGTGAGCCGGCCCTGAGCGAAGTCGAGTGGTCCAGGCCGAGCGCAGCTCGGCAGTTGGCTGTGATCATGACGCTCTCTGCATCAAGCGGTCGCCTGTCAGAATGCAACCCAAGGCCGTATACTGTTCCCGTTTCTGAGGCGTCATGTATGAATCGTCTACCACGATCTGAAAATCCGCGCGCTGTTTTTATTCTTGTCTTGCTCGCCGCTTCCCTTCTGGAAGCACAAACCCCGGCGCCAATCTCTGCCGCGCTCCGGGAGAAGGTCGACGCCACCGTACGGCAGGCGCTGACCACCACCGGTGTTCCAAGCGCCTCGATTGCCATTGTGCAAGGGGGAGCGATCGCCTATCTCCAAGCCTATGGCAACGGCCGCATTGAACCACACACACCGGCGTTGCCTTCAATGCGCTATAGCATCGGTTCCATCAGCAAACAGTTCACGGCCGCCGCGGTGCTGTTACTCGCGGAACAAGGGAAGCTTTCGCTTGACGATCCCGTGTCGCGGTTCGTGCCCAACCTCACCCGTGGCAACGAAGTCACAATTCGCGAATTGCTGTCACACACCTCTGGCTACCAGGATTACTGGCCGCAAGACTATGTTCCGCCCTTCATGCTGCAGACCATCACGGCGGACAAGATTCTCGACCAATGGGCGCGCAAGCCGCTCGATTTTGATCCTGGAACCGAGTGGCAATACAGCAACACGAATTTTGTGATCGCAGGATTGATCGTGGAGAAGGCGAGCGGCGAGCCTCTGCTGCAATTTCTAAGCGAGCATATCTTCGCGCCGCTGGGGATGAAGAGCGTGATGAACATCGACCAGAGCCGACTCACCGAAACCGACGCGGCCGGTTATCTGCGCTATGCGCTCGGACCTCCGCGACTGGCCCCGAAAGAGGGCAGGGGCTGGCTGTTTGCCGCGGGCGAATTGGCCATGCCCGCGGAAGATCTGGCGAAGTGGGATATCAGCATGATCAATCAGACCGTCCTCCGGCCGGCCTCTTATGCGCAGATGGAAAAGGAAGTCGTGCTCAAGAACGGTTTGGGAACGCGCTATGGGCTGGGTGTGGATGTGCGGCAGGAATTCGGACAGCGCACCATCGAGCATGGCGGCGAGGTCTCCGGCTTCACCGCGCACAATATGGTGTTTCCCGACGCGCGCATGGCGGTGGTCGTCCTGGTCAATGAGGATTCGGTCGAGGCCGCGGGCGACATTGCCGGCAAGATCGCGGCTTTGCTTTTCCGCGAGGCCGATGCTGGCAAGCAAGAGGATCAGTCGCGTGAAATCTTTGCCGCGCTACAACAAGGTAAAATCAACCGCTCGCTGTTCACCGACAATTGCAACAGTTACTTCACCGAACAAGCGCTCCAAGATTTCGCCAGCAGTCTTGGACCGCTCGGAACGCCAACCGAGTTTACGCAAACCTACAAGCAGGATCGCGGAGGCATGACGTTCCGCTTGTTCGAAGTGCACTTTCCGCAGAAGACGGTCGAAGTTTGGGAACGGATCATGCCCGACGGCAAAATTGAGCAGTATCAAGTGGGAGCGAAATAATAGGCCAGTGAAACGTGAATACCCCGAGTCGCCGCTGGTGGGTGTAGGCGCTGTGATCGTCCAGAAGAATCGCGTCCTGCTGATTCGCCGCGGAACACCACCGCTGCTTGGCGAGTGGTCGCTCCCGGGCGGCGTCCTCGAATGCGGTGAAACTCTGCGCGAAGCAGTGGTCCGTGAAGCCCGCGAAGAAACGGGATTGGTGGTCGAGTCGAGCGAGATGCTGGGCGTGTATGAGCGCGTGATTCGAGACGACGAGGGACGAGTGCGATATCACTACGTGCTGATTGATTTCTTGTGTCGTCCGCTCAGCGGCGATCCCAAAGCGGGGAGCGATGCGGAAGATGTCCGCTGGTTCACGCGCGAGGAATTGCCAGCACTCAACCTGGCGTATGACGCGAACGACGTCGTGCTTAAGGGACTGGCGCGGCTACCGCGTGACGAATGATCTTTCGCACAACTCTAGTCGGCCATCTTAGCCACATGCACTTGGAAGCCGGTCTTGGGCAGTAGCGACGTTAACTCGAACACCTTGAAGCCGTCGCCGGTGATTTCCGTCTGCCGATAGAGGCCAGGCTCGGATTCGGCCGTTTCGTGGCGCCCCTGCAAATCGTCGAGAAACTTCTGCGCATCTTTGATGCTGGCCTCTCCGCCTTTGGCGCGCGTTACTACAGCCTCGGTGGCATAGGAGCGCACCAGCTTCGGCCAATACTTTTGCAGTAGTTGGGTGCTCGCAAAAATGTCAGCCCAGACAATTTCTCCGTTCACGGCGACCACAACACCCACCGCATTCTTATCGCGCAGTTGCCGGATGACGCTTTCGTAGTTGCGCTGCACCGGTTCGGCGACAGCATCAACCTGCTTTTGAACTTCCTTGTTATCCATAACCCGCGCATAGGAAGTGGTCGAATTCACGGCGGAGGCCTCGCCAGTAACCTGCACGTTCGCCGCCATGGCGGCCTGCGAACTGCGGACGCTGTCCCACACCTGTTGCTGATCTTTCGCGGCCATCGCTTTGCTTCGCACCACGGGAGCGGCGAGAAGACCTCCAACAACGCCTCCGGCGCTGCCGAACTCGTACTTGCCGTTCGTCGGCACCCAGCGTCCGGGCTCGACGCAAAAGACGCTCAGGTCAACCGGATCGCTTTCCGCCGGAACGATTCGATCCTTGCCGATGACGCGGTCCTGCTTGCCGCCAGTTACTATCTCGCCGGCGAGGAGTAACAAGGGCCGCTTCGAGTTATTAACCAGAACCAGCCGGTTAACCTCCGCGTCGCGAATGGGATGGATGATTGCCGGGTCGCCGTGACGATGACGAATGAGGCCCCGCGCCTGGCCGGCTTCAGTCACGACGACGTCGCCGCTGCGCAGGCCTTCATCTAAGGTCAGAAACTCTGCCGTGTCATACGACCTGCTGGCAACCACGGGAAACACGGTCAAATTGCCGCTGCGAATCGGGCTGAGCAGCGAGTAACCAGACGCTGGCGCCACTTCGCCCGCCTGGAGCAGGCACGGAACCACAACCGCCGCCACTATCAGCAGAGCTATCCCAAAAACTGCGTTGGCCACCCGCATAATTGCGCCTCCCAGCAGTAAAGACACCAGCGAAGATACAGGTGTTCCCGCGTGAACGATGCACAGCGTTGCGTGCGTGCGCCGCCCCGGCCCATCCCCGGCACGCCAGAGATCGCGCGTGCCGGGGACTCAATCGCGAGTCTTCCAGGAGTGTCTTTCTCTGCTCGCTGACCGTAGAACGCACGATTTATGCTTCCTTGCGTCAAAAAAGTTGCTAGCATCATCTGGGACACGGTTCACGGGATACATGCCAAGGTCCGTCCAACCCGGCTACGGAGCAGACGTTGCTGTGGTTCTTTACGAGCGCAGCGGGGCTGCAGTCTATGGCGTGAGTGCCGACCAATTCGCGGCCATCCTCGATGCGATCTTGTGCAAGTATTGCGAGGCAAACCCCAATTCGGCGCAAGCTTCGGCAGAACAGCAAGCTGACTTCTGCGCCCGGTTGCATCTGGAAGAACTGGTGCTGGCCCGCGCATGTGCCGCGGGAAATGAGCGAGCGTGGCAGGACTTCATCAGCCGCTACCGGCAGAAACTCCACGGGATGGCGTTGCACATCACGCGGGATGGCGCACATGCCGCGGAGTTGGCCGATTCGCTGTTCGCGGATCTGTACGGCGTGAACGCACGCGAAGGAGTGCGCAGTTCGAAGCTCGTGTTCTACACCGGCCGCGGCTCCCTTGAAGGCTGGTTGCGCACGGTGATGGCGCAGGAGTTCATCAATCGCTATCGTAAGCAGAAACACACGGTCAGTCTGGAAGAGCAGACCGAAGATGGGGTGCAGTTTGCAGCCGCGGTCCCTGAGCCCGCGCGCGCTTCGGACCAACGGCTGGAAGCGGCCACCGATGAGGCGCTGGCCGAGCTTTCGCCAGAGGACCGGTTTACGCTGGCATCGTATTATCTCGACGGGCGGACTCTGGCGGAGATTGCGCGAATTCTGGGGCTGCACGAATCGAGCGTTAGCCGGCGGCTCGATCGGCTCTCCACCGGCCTCCGGAAACGAATACTGGCGGGGCTGCGCGCGCGGGGTATGAGCCATGCCCAGGCTGCGGAGGCGCTGGAAATCGACGTGCGTGACATACAGTTGAATTTGCGCTCGCGTTTGGCGCAAGATTCCAGCGGAAAAACGTTCCCTGAGGGAAAGGTTCCGGCACAAGACGCAGGCGAAGGAAGTACCGACTGAAGAAGAAATGACTGAAGTGCCCAAAATCGTGTACGACCGCCTGCGGGCTGCGCGGTCGCGGCGTGCTTTGTCGGAGGAAACTGCGCCCGAGCCCGCGCATCCGGATGCGGATCTGCTGACGGCTTTTGCCGAGCAGGCGCTTTCGGCGACCGAGCGTGATGACGTGCTCGAGCACCTGGCGCTCTGCAAAGACTGCCGCGAGGCAATCGCTCTGGCGCTCCCGGCTGAGGACATTGGGGCCGCTCGAATCGCGGACAAGACTGAAGAGGTTCGGGCAACGGGTTCGCGGGCGGGGGCGCCCGCGCCGCACAAGCCGATCCTTGCCTGGCCACATCTGCGCTGGGCCGCGCTGGCAACGGCCGTGGTCGTGGTTGCCGCGGTGCTTCTGGTGCGTCCGGGGAAGCTGAACCAGGCGAAGCTGCCTTCCGCCAACCCGCAGATCGCCACTAACCTCCCGCCAGCTACCGGCGCGCAGAGCGCATCGCCGACAATCCCATCGCCAATGGCAGCGGCGCCAATCGGCCAACCGTCAGGATCGGCTAGCGCCGACGTGGCACGACCAAAATCGGAATTGCGGTTGTCCAAGAAACTCAAAGCTGGACAGGTGGCGACGCCATCGTTTCAGGCGGAGTCAGGAATGATGCTGGCTGAAAACGAGATTGCCGACAACAAGAAGGATTCCAGGGAGGCGGACAAGGTGTCGGCAGCTCCTTCGGCCGGAGCCCGGGTGCTCGATTACAACGCACCCTCCATTCCGAGTACGAACGAAACCGTCGAGGTCAGTGCGGGCTCTGCCGTAGTGCAGACAGAATCCTCCGCCGTGAACGTCCAGATCGCGCAGAACAATGCACCGGCAATTGCCAAGGCAAAGCCGGCGCCGCAGACCGAAACTAGCCAGCAGCAGAGCGTCATCTCGGCGAATGTCGCTGAACTTCCGCTGCAGGGCAGGAATATGGCGTCGATGGCGAAGTTGGCAGCGCCTTCGGGCGCAGCTCGGACACGCGCTTTCACCTGGACAATTACGGCGGGTGTTCTGCAACGGTCGCTGGATGGCAGCAAGAGTTGGCAAAACGCTTTGCATGCCGATCATCCATTGTTGTGCTACGCAGCTCACGACGAGGATGTGTGGACGGGCGGGCAGGCGGGTACGCTCTTCCACTCGGTCGACGGCGGCATAACCTGGGTACGGGTGCAACCTTCGGTGAAAGGCCAGCAACTTAGTTCCGACGTGACTCACATCAGCGTATCTCACATCGATGGGCGCGGCCCAACCGAAGTTGTGGTTTCCACTAGTAACAACGACTTTTGGAGCAGCGCGGACGGCGGAACGACATGGGAGAGAAAGTGATCCGGAGCTCTTCATGTTCTACTCTGCGGCCATTCTCTGGATCGGCAGTTTTTTAAATGGGCACAGGAGTCTTCAAGGCCTTCCTCTTTGTTTCAAGTAACTGGAACTGGCCCCATAAATGGTCTTGGGTAGGGCGCGGCTTCAGCCGTGCCGCTCAAGGCCAATAAAGACGCGGGCTTTTAGCCCCTGAGGGCCGAACAGCCTGCTCGGAGAACCATTTGTGGGACCAGTTTCTAGATCTCTTAACTCCGCGAAGTAACGTTACTTCCGTGCGCGCCCCCGCAGTACTCATTTGCGAGCTCCGCATTACGAAAGTGACATTTACAGTGGGGCCAATCGGACATAGGATTGGCACGTGGTTTGGCAGTTCTGGGGGAGGGCTGCCAAGGACGTCCTGAGCTTAAGCGCTCAGGGCGTTTTTTTATTGCTCTTTGACTCGGCCTGCCAAGAAGACTTCCTCAGCTTAGTTTGTGGTAGAAGAGGCGATACTCTTGGCCCCAAAAACGGAATCCACCGTTTCCACGATCTGCTCCATCGCGCCATCGATGTCGAGCGTGAAACGGACGAGGTCCATGTCTCTAAGCGCAGGATAGATGGTAACCAGGCTTTGCCATGCCGCATCACCGCGGAGATCGATCCCCATGATCTCGTCATAGCCGTAGCCGAGGTGACGCACCCGGCACAGTAGATCGCTCAGGCGAACCAGGTTGGCCAGCGGTCCGGCAACCGGCAGAGGGCTGGCATCGTGGTGACAGCGAGCGGCGTCCACAAATTCCTGGGACAGTCCCCAATGCTCGCAGAGCAGCTGACCGCTATCGCAATGAGTGAACCCGAGAAGCTGCGCTTCGATGACATGGAGGGGAGCGCGCTGCTCGGCGGCGCATCGGAGGCACTCTCGGAAATCCTCGGTATAAAGAACCGAGTTGACCAGAAATCCGAGGTCGTGCAACAGTCCAGCCAGGTAGGCTTTTTCGGGCTCCGGATATTCGATTCTCTGCGCCATTCTCTGCGCCATTCTTTGCGCGACGAGCGCGCAGCCAAGCGAGTGGCGCCAGAACGCATCCGGCGCGATCACCCACGTAGATTGCGGCAGGAGCCGATTCATGCATAAGCCGAGGAGTATCGAACGCACTCTCTCCAAGCCGAGAGCCATGACCGCGGAGCGCACCGTTTCGATATAGCGCGTTCCAAATAGAGGAGAGTTTGCCATGCGCAGGCATTGCGCAGCGATTGCACCGTCGTGAGAGACTAGTTCAATCACTTTTTCAAGTTTGATCTGGTCGGAAGGCAGCCGCATCATATCGAGGAGCGGTTTCAAGATCGCGGGAGCGGTCTCGAGCGAATCCAGTTGCTCGATTTGGGCCCGAAGTTGGGACAGTTTTCCGTTCACTGCCTGCCTCCCACCGCCTGAGCGGCTGCCGGTTTCCAGTACGCTGTCGCGCCTGAGAAATGGACCAGCCGAAACGAATCGTCCTCGTGGAACAGAGACTCGTCACATCCCAGAAAAAGGAAGCCTCCGGGCAACAGGTTGGAATAGAAATGCTGCACGACGCGGCGCTTCGAAGCCGGGTCGAAGTAGATCAGCACATTGCGGCAGAAAATGACGTCGACCCTTTTCTGGAACAACATCTGGCTGTCGTCGCTGAGGTTGACGCGATCAAAGCGAATCTGCGCTCTGAGCAGATCGTTGGCCTGGAGTTTCTTGTCGCCAACATCCTTGAAGTATTTCCTGCGCATTCCGTCGCTGGTTGCGCGCAGGGCGTGCTCTGCGTAAATGCCAGCGCCTGCGGTTTCGAGCGAATTGTCGTTCAAGTCCGTGGCCAGAATGTCCCAGGTCCACCCGGAAAGCAGCCTCTCTTTTTCTTCCAGCAGAAACATAGCCAGCGTGTGGGGCTCCTCTCCGGTTGAGCATCCGGCATACCAGAAGCGAAGACATTTGGGTCCGACAAAACCCTTGACCTGCAGGATTTGGGGAAGAATCACGTTGCGGAGTGCATCCAGTTGAGCGGGGTAGCGGAACAAGTAGGTTTCGGAAACAGTAATTTCGTTCAGCAGCAGACGCAGTTCCGCGGCGCGGTTTGGACGCGTAGTAAGGTGTTCCAGGTACTGCGAGGGGCTGGACGCGCCGAGCGCGGCCGTGCGGTGCATGCAATGTGTGATCAGAACAGAAAGCCCTTCGTCGGGATGGTAGATTCCGGAGGTCCGGTAAATCAGATCGCGGATTGCCAAATACGCCGAAGCGCCCGGGCTTGACTCCAGACTCAGGGCAGGCTTCGCTTTTGCAGTTTCGAACGGCATGGTTTAGCGAATTCTGAAATTCTTCACGAGCAGGATGCGACGGCGAACGCGTTCCGCATTGACACGCTGCGCATAACTTCCGGCCCGCCGTCGTCCAAACGACACAGGCGATCGGCCGCGCTGGCGCAACAGCCAAGAGAATCTTTGACCATGTCGCCGGAGCTACTCAGAGCGAATACATTCTCTATCGACGCGGTTCTTCTTTCGCTTGAGGGAGACACCGGATGACACTTTTGTGCGACTTCGGTGCGAACCTTTGTCTGGATTCCAAGGCAGGGCAAGAATCTATCGCTCAGTTGGGAAAAGCGACTTCTACTCTACTCCCGAAGGGATTCGGGGTCTTCCGAATGATTGCTCACCAATCAGGTGAGAGGCGCCTTACCGGCGCAGAGACCGGGTTCCCGGTCTCCTTCGAGTCTTCGACGAATCGGTCGTCTTACACGGAGTAGGAGACATCGTCACTGGCCGCGCCTTTCATCGTGTTTTCCGTCGTGCCAGCGGCATCGCTGGACTTGCTGCCACGTCGCATGGCGACGATGCCAGTGCGCACCATCTCCAATACACCGTAAGGACGCAGCAGTTCGAGCAGTCCATCGATCTTGTCTTCTGCGCCGGTGATTTCGATGGTCAACGATTCGGGAGCGACATCGACCACACGCCCGCGAAACACATTTGCGAGTTCCATTACGTGGGAGCGGTCTTCGTGCGTGGCCGCCACACGGATCATCGCCAGATCGCGAATGATACCCGGCTGATTCGTGATGTTCTCGACCAGCAGCACGTTCACCAGTTTGTAGAGATTCGCTTCGATGCGCCGCGCCTGATCGAAGTCGGCATCGACGGTAATGGTCATGCGCGAGACGTCTGGTTTTTCCGTTCGTCCCACCGTGAGCGAATCGATATTAAAGGCGCGGCGACGAAACAGCGAGGCCACTCGGGTGAGCACACCCGGCTTATTTTCAACGTACACCATGAAGGTATTCAGCATAGTTTTATTGAATCACGGAAACATTGAGGTATTGAATCATTGGTTTGGTTTTGTTGAGTCATGAGTCATTGAGGTCTTGAATCATCGGTTTTCGGTGCCTTAATGAGTCAGTGTCTCAATGCCTCAATGAATTTATTCGTCGCTTGCAGTCTCAACAATCGGGCTGGGCCGCCGAATCATGTCGTGCAGCGCAGCTCCGGCCGCGACCATCGGATAAACCGTGTCTTCCTGTTCCACCTTAAAATTAATCAGCATCGGCCCATCGTGCTCGCGAGCCGATTGCACAGCGGGCACCACCTGCGAACGCTCGGAGACGGTCGCGCTCCGTATGCCGTAAGCGTCGGCTAACTTCGCGAAATCTGGATTGAGCAGGGGCGTCGCCTGGTAGTTGCGGTCGTAGAAAAATTCCTGCCACTGCCGCACCATGCCGAGATAGCCGTTGTTGATGATGGCGATATGGACCTTCAGATTTTCCTGCACCAGCGTCGCCAGTTCACACATCGTCATCTGGAATCCGCCGTCGCCGACCACCACCCACACCTCCGCCTCAGGGCGAGCAACCTTGGCGCCGATGGCGGCGGGCAGAGCGAAACCCATGGTGCCCAATCCGCCGGAAGTAATCAGCGAGCGCGAATTCTCATGCTTGTAGTACTGCGCCTCCCACATCTGGTGCTGGCCGACATCGGTGACCACGATGGTGTTGCCATCGCGCGTCTGGTGCCACAAATCGTTGATGACGTGCGCGGCGTAGAGATGGCCGCTGTCGGGCAGGTTCTGAATGTCGCGCACTGCGGAATCGCCCTTCAGCTTGTCGATCGAATCCAGCCACTCGCTGCGATCAATCGATTCGACATGCGGCAACAGTTCCAGCAAGACTTCCCGCAGGTCGCCGACCAGCGGAACATCGACTTTGACATTCTTGTTGATCTCCGCCGGATCGATCTCGATGTGTATCTTTTTTGCATTGGGCGCGTAAGTTTTCAGCGTGCCGGTGACGCGATCGTCGAAGCGCATGCCAAAGGCCAGCAACAGGTCGGCTTCCTGGATAGTGTGATTGACCCAGGCTTCTCCGTGCATGCCCATCATGCCGAGATTCAGCGGGTGCGACGCGGGCAGCGCGCCCAGGCCAAGGAGCGTGAGTGCAACCGGAATGCCGGCGCGCTCGGCAAAATCGCGCACCTCGCGCATCGCTCCGGAAATGATGACGCCGTGCCCGGCAAGAATCACGGGCCGCTTCGAATTGTGAATTAACTCCAGCGCCTGCGCATACTCCTGCGGAGCCGGCGAAAGGTCGGGCCGGTATCCCGGCAATTGCGGCTTGGCCGCTTCCCAGTCAAACTCGCATGTGCCCTGCTGCGCGTCCTTGGTGATATCGACCAGCACCGGCCCGGGACGGCCAGACTTCGCCACGTAGAAAGCTTCGCGGATCGTGCGCGCCACTTCGCTCGCGTGCGTGACCAGATAGTTGTGCTTGGTGATCGGGAGAGTCACGCCCGTGATGTCGACTTCCTGAAACGCGTCCGACCCGATCAGTTTGCTGCCCACCTGCCCGGTGATGCAGACAATCGGTGAGGAATCGAGCATGGCGGTGGCGATTCCGGTAACCGCGTTGGTCGCTCCCGGCCCCGAAGTTGTGACCGCAACTCCCACCTCTCCACTGGCGCGCGCGAAGCCGTCGGCCATGTGGGTGGCGCCCTGTTCGTGGCGCACCAGCACATGATGGATATTGCTGTGCTGGAGCGCGTCATAAGCGGGCAGAATGGCCCCGCCGGGATATCCGAAGACGTGCTTGACGCCTTCACGCTCCAGGCATTCCCAAAGAATGCCTGCGCCGGTCATTTTCGTCTTGTTCTGGCTCATGTTTGACGCAGTCTTCTGATCCGTCATGCGACCTCCCTGCAATAGTCTTGGCGCGATGATTCGAGTGCGATAGTGATCGAAAAAACAAAGCCCACCTTGCCAGCGTTTCTGGCGGGTGGGATTCGGGAGCGCTTACGATTTCCAGTTTATCAGCTCACTCTTCCCCCCGCACCGCGACCATCGACCATACTCGTACCCCGGGGATTCTAAAACTAATTCGCCGGAGACTCGGTCCATTGGTCACAGTTTGCACCAAAGAGTTGGATGTGAGAATAATATACCCGACCGACCGTCCGGTTGGCAAGCTGGAAGTCGCACTCATCCTTCTCGTAGGCGTCACTGTCCGCCTGTAGAGACGGGGCTTGCCCCGTCTCTACAGGAACAATCAGAGTCTCGCTACAGCCCCGGCCCCTCCGGATACGTCGGCAAATCCGCCGGCACCGTCGGCAGTTTCTTGGGATTGGCCTTGATCTGCTCCATCAGCATCTCGACCGCTTTTTCCAGTTGCGGATCTTGTCCCTTCACGACCAGGTCCGGTGGATTGTCGACCACCACATCGGGTTGCACGCCGCGGTTCTCGATCAGCCACTTACTGTCGAGACCATAAAAAGAAAATTCCGGGCGCGTGATGTAGCCGCCATCCATCAGCGGAATCATCCCGCGAATGCCCCGCACTCCGCCCCAGGTCCGCTCGCCGATAAGTGGCCCCAGCTTGTAGTACTTGAAGAAGTAGCTGAAGAAGTCTCCATCGGACGCGGCGTAGTGATTGGTCACGCAAGCCATGTATCCGTGGAAAACGTTGCCCGGGATCGTGCCCGGCTCCCAGTTACGCGCCGATTCCATGCCCGCCAGCACCCGCCGCAGCCGCTCAAAAATAATCTGGTCCACAAAGCCGCCGCCGTTGTAGCGCACGTCGAAGATGATGCCTTCCTTGCGAATCTGCGGGAAGTACTGCTTGACGAACTCGTTGAGTCCCGCATCTTCCATATCCGGCAAATAGACATAGCCGACACGTCCGCCGCTGGCCGCGTCCACCTTCTTGCGATTGGTCTCGATCATGTTCAACTCGCGCAAGTTGTACTCGTCGCCAATCGGCTTCACCACTACCTTGCGCGCTCCGTCGGCCGCGGGTTTGGAGTTGACGGTGAGCGTGACCACTTCATTGGCCGTGTTCACCAACAATTCGTCGGGAGTCTGCGGAGCACGCAGCGCTCGGCCGTTGATTGCGATCAGGTAATCGCCTTCTTTGACATTGACACCCGGCTCGGTCAACGGAGAACGAGTACGCGCATCCCAATTCTCGCCGGTAAAGATTTTCTTGATCCGGTACATACCGCTGGCCGGATCGGCTTCATAGTCCGCACCTAACAACCCGACGTTCACGGGGTGTAAGTCGGGAAAATCTCCGCCGCCAGCATAAGTGTGCGAATTCGATAACTCCCCGATCATATCGCCCAGGATGTATGTCAGCGAATAGCGATCGGCCACATAGGGGAGCAATTGAGCATATTGGTCTTTGGTCTTCTGCCAATCCACTCCATTCATCGAGGCTTCAAAAAAGTAATCGCGTTCCTGCCGCCAGACCTCGTTGAACATTTCTTTCCATTCCTGCGGAGGATCGACCTCAACTCTCATGCCGTCCAGTTTGAGCGCTCCGTCTCCAACCTTGTGGGGCGCGTCCGGTGGCTTGGCATCGATAATCCCAATCGGGCCATCGCCCTCGGTACGGTACAGCAGCTTCGAGCCATCGCGGGAAAGTGCGAAACGGTCCGCGCCATCCAAAAGTACTTTGTCTTTGCGATCTTTCAAATCGTAGGCGTGGATTGCAGGGCCTTCTCCGGCAAGCGGCCCCGACAGTCCTTGAATCGGCGACGTCGAGTAATAGACCGCGTCCTTGGAAGCATCCACGCTATGAATAACCGCCGGTGGAACAGCCAGCGCTACGATCCGGTTCTGGATGCCGTCGAGATCGATCTTGAAGACCCTCGGAGGCTCCTTGGTCTCGGTCTGCGCGGCTTTCTCTTCCGTCTTCTCTTCCTTTTTATTTGGCGGGTGCTTCACGTTCTTGCTCGACTCCGGCGCCGGCGCTACCGCCGCTGGCTCTTCGGTCTTCACCTTTACCTCATCACTCAAGGCCGGAAAGGGTGAAGGCTCGTCCGCCGTCAACGTGACGACATATACGCGGGTCGTCTTCGGATTTGCAAACTCGAAGTCGATGTTACCCAGCACCTCGTTGTAGTCCCGCTCGGAAAGGAAGTACAAGTATCGCTTGTCGGGATCGAACAGTGCGCCGTAGCTGTTATTGAGAGATGAAGTCACGGCGGTGATCTTGCGCTCGGCTAAGTCGTACAGATACACCACCGAGTAACCGGTCTCTAAATTCTTGTCGTAAGTCAGCCACTTGCTATCTGGGGACCAGTTGTAATTCTGGATTTCGGCGTACTTGCCGCGATCCACTTCGACGGGCTTCTTCTCCTTGATGTCGGCATACCAGAGTTTCAGGTTTTTGTCCGCCCAGGCGATTTTCGAGCTGTCGGGAGACCACACCGGCTGGAACATGAAACCCTTGTGTCCGCTGGTGATCTGCTCTTCGGCGGCCAGTCCGTCTTGCGCAACGATGTAGATCTCATCTTCACCGGTGCGGTCGGAAACATAGGCGATCCATTTCCCATCGGGCGACCACGCCACGTGTTGCTCGCGGATGCCCGGAGAATGCGTCAAATTGCGGGTGCTTCCATCCTTCGCCGGAACGGTAAACACATCCCCGCGGGCTGCGAACACGGCTCGCTTTCCGTCGGGTGCGATATCGAGGTCGGTGATCTGATGGCTCGCGCTTACCCAGTGCTTCATCGCCTGATCGTGCTCGCCGCTCACATAAATGGTCAGTTTCTTGGGCTGCCGCGTCTGCAGATCGAACGTATACAAGTAACCGCCATTTTCAAAAATAATCGCATCGGGGCCAAGGCTCGGCCACATTACATCGAACTCGTCGAACTTAGTAAGTTGCTCGACCTGCTTGCTGCCCTGGTCGTAACTGTAAAGATTGAGCCGGTGTCCAGTCCCGCGATCGGAAGTGAAATAAATCGTGTTCCCGTGCCACATGGGAAACGTGTCGGTGTAATCGGTATGCGGGATGACCTGATCGACGAGGTTGTTCTTGATGTCGTAGATCGTGATGTCCTGCGCCAAGCCTCCGGTATAGCGTTTCCACTGGCGGAAATTGCGGAAGATCCGGTTGTAAGCGATCTTGGTGCCGTCCGCCGAGAACGAAAGCAGCCCGCCCTCATCCATCGGCATCGGCTGCGCCAGTCCACCGTCGATGCTCACCGTGAATGGCCGCTTGGTCCAGCCATTCGAAGCATCGCGCCGCGAAAGGAAAACGATGCTCTTGCCATCCGGCGTCCAGCCAATAACTTGGTTGAGCACACCAAAGCGTTCGCTGAGTTGTTGCGCCTGTCCCTGGTAGAAGGTCAACTGCTTCGGTTGACCGCCCTCGGAGGGCATGACATAGACGTTAAAGTTGCCATCGTATTGGCCGGTGAATGCCAGCCACTTTCCATCCGGGGAAAACTTTGGAAACAGCTCCCGCCCCGGATGCGAAGTAATGCGGCGGGCCGTGCCTCCGGAACTTGACGCCAGCCAGAGATCGCCGCCGTACATGAACGCCACTTTGTCTTTATAAATGTCGGGGAAGCGCAGCAAGCGGCCTTCTTGCGCTTCTTGCGCCGCGGCCAGGCATGCACAGCCGATGACACAGCCGGCAATCATGTACGTGAAAAAACTTCGAATAGAAATCATGAGAGGTCCTCTTGAGAAAGATTTGCGGGAGAAACTAGCGGCGTTGGGAACCATTTCGACAATCGGGATTGTATCAGCTTGCGCGCGGTAACTTCGAACTGTATTTCACTTGCCCTGCGTCTTAGCCGCCTCGCGCACCGCCTGCTGACAAGCACCCGCAGCACTCAACACTTTGTCAAAACCTGTATCTGTGCGGAGTTTGTCGAGCAGAGGATCGGAAAGCAGATTCGTGTACGCGCAATAGTTTTGTTCGACCGCGCTCTGGAGCAAATGCAGTGCAGCTTGTTGCTTGCCACAGTAGGCAAGGAGCGCTCCCTGGTAATACCACGTCTCCGGGTCGGGGTCGGAAGGCAGACTGGTTTCCGCTTCGTGCGCGATCCGGTCCAGATCCGCGGCGGGCCGCAACTGCAGGCAGGACTCCAGCAGGTCGCGGTGATAGCGCGGTGTACTCGGCATGTGGGTCACGGCTTCACGCGCTTCCGCAATCTTCCCTTCACGCAAAAAAACGGATGGCATCGCATACGCGGCCCACTCCGAGCCCGCATCCAGGCGAACAAAGTCCGCAGCCCGTTCCGGTTTGCCCATCTCCATGAACGCCCACGCACAAGTTCGAAAGGCGTAGTTACCGGGATCGAGCGCGAGCGCCGTGTTGCATTCACTCGTCGCCTCTTCCAGCATCCCGGCGTAGCGATAGACATAGCCCATCACAAAATGGGCCTCGGCACTCTCGGGACGGCGTTTCACCAGCGCCTGCGCCGCCACGTAGGCCTTGCCGAGTTCGCCTCGCTCAACCCGGTTGGTGATCAGTTGTCCAGCGGCAACGATCCGATTCGGATCGAGCTCTAGCGCTCGCTCGCAGGCTTTGTTGGAGCGCTGGAACATGGGCTCGCCACCATCCGAATAGTCGGCGTCATAGTAGCAACGCAATCCGAGCTCTTCCCATGCTGGCGCGTAAGTGGAGTCCACGGCGACCACATGCTCCAGAACCGCAATTGCATCTTTATTTGGCCCGGGATCGTGAGGCAGGGCGAGACTATGCAGGTAAAGATCGTAGGCCTCCGCGTTTTTCGGGCGCGTGCCGGTATCGAGAAAGCCGCCTTCTGCGCCAATCGCCGGCAGCAATCCCTGACGTATCTGGGCAGCCATCTGCGCTTGCATCGCGATCAGGTCCTGCGCGGGCGCGGTCACGTTGGTCTGCCACAACAGCCGGTTTCCTTCCACCTGGATCGCCTCGAGCGTAATCAGAAGATGGTCGCCTTGCTTCAGAAAGTGTCCGGTAAGAACGCTGGCAACGTGCAATTCCCGCCCCGCCTGCTGAGGATCGACGTCGTTGGCGACATATTTTCGCGTAATCGCAGAGGGACGAACGTCCAGCGTCCGGGTGTAAGTAAGCGTGTTGGCAATTTCATCGGCCAGCGCAAAGCGCAGAAACTCCACGCTGATATCGCCATTCATATTCTGCAACGGCAATACCGCAATGGTGTTCTTCCGCGCGCCGCCCGACAGTTGGCGTTGTTTGAACCACCACGCCCCAACCGCGACCAGAACCGTGAGCAGCACCGCGCTGACTCCCAGCAGAAGATACGGTGAAACTCTGTTCGACGCCTGAAACGTGGTCGTGGCCAGTCGGTACGGCAAGACTGGCCGCCGCGCTCCGGTCTTGGTCAACCCCGATTCTGTTTCCTTCCGCAACGACTGCAGATCGCCCTTCATCGCCAGCGCGTTCGGGTAGCGGTGTCCGCGATCCTTTTCCATGGCGCGGCCGATGACACCTTCGAGATCAGGCGGAATCGCCGGGTTGAGACTACGGGGAGAGACCGGCTTCTGGTTCAAAACCGCAGCCAGCGTGGTGATCACATTGCCAGTGGCAAACGGTTTCTTGCCGGTTGCCATTTCGTAAAGCACGACTCCGAGTGAGAACAGATCGCTTCGCGGATCCAGTTCCTCGCCACGCGCCTGTTCTGGAGACATGTAAACCGCGGTTCCCGGAATCACACCCACCGCTGTCAGCGAGTCTTCCAGTGCCGCATCGCTCGATCCCGGTTCGGGCAACGACTTGGCCAATCCGAAATCGAGGATTTTTGCCTGACCCGACTGTGACACGAAAATGTTGGCGGGCTTGATGTCGCGGTGAATGATCCCCTTGGCATGCGAAGCCGCCAATGCATCCGCCACCTGGATGCCGATGTCGAGGATCTCGTCGACTTCCATCGGCTTGCCCCGCATCCGTTCCTTCAGGCTTATCCCTTCCAGTTTCTCCATGACGATGAAGGGATGTCCGTCGTTGTCATCGATGTCGTGGATAGTGCAGATGCCGGGGTGGTTCAACTGGGAAGCGGCGCGGGCTTCGCGCACGAAGCGGTCGAGTGACTTGCGGTCGTGGACCATCTCCAAGGGAATGAACTTGAGGGCAACGTGACGGGCCAGGCGCGTGTCTTCTGCCTCATACACCACGCCCATGCCACCACCACCGAGCTTTCCCAAAATGTGATAGTGGGAGACTGTCTGGCCGATCATTCCGAAGGCCTCAGTGCCCTCGGCCGCTATGTTAGGCCGCTGCCGAAGCCTGGGTCAACTCAAGTGAGATGAAAGTCCGGCGCCAGCCTGCTAAAGCAGATGGCTTCGTTACCGATTCTTCAAAGTGCATCTCCGGCGATACGGGCCCAGCCACCTGCCAGCGCTATAAAGCTACTCTTGGCTTTATGATGGTGGATCAGCTTTCATCAGGTGCGGATCGGCGAGAGGGGCGCAAATGGGCGACGGTTCGTTGTCTAGCGGGACGGAGGTCCGAGGCTCAACACTCATGCAGACCTTGGTGGTCGATGACTCCGCAGTCTATCGCAAATTGATCGGCGATCATTTGCGAAGCTGGGATTTCGGCGTCACCCTGGCGGAGACGGGCTCCGCAGCTTGGCAAATCCTGGGGCAAAAGGATGCTCCCAAGCTCGTGCTGCTCGATTGGGTGCTGCCTGATCTGGAAGGCGTTGAGCTTTGCCGGCGCATCCGGAAAGCCGGATTGTCCGGCCCTTACGTCTACGTGATTCTGCTGACCAGCAAAGACGGTCGCCAAAACATGCTCGAGGCCATGCAGGCCGGGGCGGACGACTTTCTGGTCAAGCCCTTCGATGAGCTGGAACTGAAGGCGCGCCTGCTCGTCGGCAAGCGCATTCTCGACCTGCAAGACGAACTGGTTTCCGCGCGCGAGTCCATGCGTCACGCCGCCACTCACGACAGTCTCACCGGATTGCTGAATCGCGGAGAGATCATCAACATGCTGGAGCGGGAATTGGAGCGAGCGCGCCGCGAGCGCAAGCCGGTGGGAGTAGTTCTTGGCGACATCGATCATTTCAAGAGCGTCAACGACACCCTCGGCCATCTTTTTGGCGATGAAGCTCTGCGGGAAATCGGTCGGCGGTTGTGTGCGCAACTCCGCATCTACGACGGCGTTGGCCGATATGGCGGAGAAGAATTTCTTATGGTTCTCCCCAACTGCGATTTGCCCAGCGCTCTGGCGCGCGCAAATGCGCTGCGCGAAATCATTGCCAGTACTCCTGTCGTCTGTTCCGGCGAGGAGAGACTCATCACCATGAGTATGGGAGTCGCTATCTCTGCTTGCACTGGAAAAAACGAACTGGAGACACTGTTGAATCAAGCCGACGCCGGCCTTTATGCTGCCAAGGACAACGGCCGCAACCGCATCGAGCACTTCCCCGCCGCCGCCAAAAAGGCGCCGTCAGCCCGCGCCCGCAAAAGCTAGAGTGGATTCACCGTTGCTGTACCCCGCTCGTGTGGTGACGGGGTTTTGCCCCGTCCAGGCCGAGCGCAGATCGCAGTTGTCCGAGGCCACAGCAACTCTGGATTCGCCATAAAGCGGGTTCAGCCTTACTGTAGTCCGCTCGCGTAGGGGCGGACGCCCTCGTCGGCCCCAGCCGAGCGCAAACTGGGCAGTTTCGGCGCACACAGCACTTCCTGATTTGCTCCAGCAGCCTTCTCCCAATGAAACCGAAGGGATAGACTGCCTTGAGCCCAACTGCGCCCACGACTCATTCGGTCATGAGCGCGATGGCGATGTTTCGCGAACAGTTTTGCCGGTTTCACGAAGCCCACATCTCAATCTCTTTGCCAATCACCCAGTGATTGTCTCGTTTCTCCATGACGACATAACTGCCCCCGCCGCACAGTCCACCACACCGGTTGCTAAAGTAAAACAGAGCTTGCGTCCCATCTGCACTGAAACCCACCCGCGACAAAGTCATAATTCCCTGAGAGCCCGGAAACCGCTTGTAGTACATACCCCACCAGTTGCCACCCGAGGGAATGGAATAAAGCTGGTTTAGATCGAGGAGTTCGTAATTGATCGCCATGTGAAAAGACGGTCGAAGGGATGCCTGTTGCGCGTTCACTTCTCGGAACGCATCTATCGTAGTTCGTTGAAGGGCGGGGGCCTTCTCTTGCAGTGACTTCGCCGTTTCTTCCCAAGGAATAGGTCGCCCGTTGCCGTCCAACCAGGAGTGGTCTTGCTCATCAGACTTGGTCATATTGACGACTATGATTTTGACGATGTCCTTGCCAACCCGCTCCTCGTGTCTTGGACCGGTGAATATGTCGGTGAGGCACGCGGAAAGGACTTCATACTCGGTTTCGCCGACCTCAACTGGAGGGCGTGCAGGGCTCCGCCCGTGAGACCCGCCATCATGATGAGAGATGCGGCAACCACAGTGATCGCTGCCGCGCTGTAAATTGCGCTAGGCATCGGCATAAGCTCATTATCTCAAGTTGTCGTCCACAGATGGAGAGTATTCACTCCGGTCAACTGTCGTAATCAGCCCGTTTCGCTCCCCACCCCGCAGTGGTAGCCTCTTGAAGGATGTAAGTAAACGCGCCCACCTCGCCGCGAGTCATTGCCCATTGCTGTCCGACCTCCCAACCCGCATCAAGCAGTGCGCGCGCGACGCCGGATTCGATCTCTGCGGCATTGCGCCGGTCCGCGACTTCGGCGAGTTGCAAGTCTTTCCCCAATGGATCGCGGATAACAAGCACGGCGACATGAAGTACATGGAGGCCCGCGACGAGACTGGCGACCTGAAGCGAGCATCGCTCGCCCGAGTCGCTCCCTGGGCGCGCAGCGTGGTCGTCTGCGCCATCAACTACAACACAGCCCATCCCTACTCGACTCAAGCACAGCCAGAAAATTCGCCCCAAGGCTGGATTTCGCGCTACGCGTGGTCGCGCGAGGATTACCACGACGCCGTATTGCGCCGCCTAAAGCAGGTAGAAGACGAACTGCGCTCCCTACAAGACGCAACTGGCAACTGGCCGCTGGCAACTGGCAACTTGCACTTTCGCTCCTATGTCGACACCGGCCCGCTCATCGAGCGCGTGTACGCGAAGTACGCTGGCATAGGATGGATCGGCAAGAACACTTGCATCATCAACCAGCAGCTGGGATCGTGGCTGTTTCTAGGAGTAATCCTCACCTCACTCGATTTAACCGACAACGCCCTCACCGCCGACCTGCCCGCGCCCGATCGTTGCGGAACCTGTACGCGCTGCATCACCGCCTGTCCCACCCAGGCGATTGTTGCGCCCGGCGAATTAGACGCCCGGCTGTGCATCTCCTATCTGACCATCGAGAAGCGCGGCGAGATTCCAGACGAACTGCGCTCGGGCATGGGACGCCACGTCTTCGGATGCGACATCTGTCAGGACGTTTGCCCGTGGAACCGCAAGGCGCCGGCGACTCGATCCGACGAATTCCAGCCGCGGGAGGGCTTGGTCAATCCGGCGCTGGACTGGCTAGCTGAAATGCAGCCAGAGGAGTTTCGGACCGTATTTCGCGGATCTCCAATCCGCCGGGCCAAACTTTCCGGCCTGCGGCGAAATGCAGTGATCGCGATGGGAAATAGCGGCGACAAAAAATTTATGCCAACGCTGAAGAAACTCTGCGACGATCCAGATCCGGTAGTAGCGGAATCCGCACGCTGGGCGCTGGCCAGACTCAATCCACAGTCGGTAACCAGGCCTGGTTTCGATCTCATGCGGTGCGAGCCGTCCGGTTAGGGGGAAAGGATTTGGATGCGCATTTCAACGCTCCACAAACAAGGGTATGAGCTCGTTTGCTCGCTCCTGATCCTGTGCACCTTGGCGACAGCACAGGCGGAAACGAAGAGGATCGTTGGCTACTATTACGGAAAAGGTCGGCCAGGCTATCAGTTCTCTCAAGTGCCGGTTCAAAAATTGACCCACCTGATTTACTCGCTTGCAAAGCCGACTGCTCGCGGCAATTGTGAACTCGCTCATCCCGGCGTGGATGTGCCCAACCTCCGCGCTCTGAAAGCTTTAAGGGCTAAGAATGCGCGCCTGTCCGTGCTGCTCTCAGTTGGGGGGTGGAGTGGTTCGACATATTTTTCCGATGTCGCCGCCACCCCTTCCGCGAGAAAGCAGTTCTCCGCATCCTGTCTCGAAATCGTCCAGAAGTATGGCTTCGATGGATTAGACATCGATTGGGAATACCCGGTTACGGGAGGGAAGCCAACCGATCACAAGCGGAAAAGTGACAAGGAAAGTTTCGTTCTGCTTCTGAAGCAGCTGCGGAGCGATCTGGATGCATTCGACACCGGACGCCACTTGCTGCTTACCGTCGCCTCTACCGGGTACCGAAACCATTTGCCTGATCTGTCGCTCAAAGAGATGTCTGACGTTCTGGACTGGTTCAATCTCATGGGCTACGACTTCAACGAGATGCAACCGGGGCGCACATCTCATCACAGTGGCCTTTTTGCGTGGCCGGCTACCTCAAAGCTGGATGCAGACGCGATCCAGTACGCAAATTCCGATGCCGCCGTGCAATGGTATCTGGATCACGGCGTCCCGCCTGAAAAGATTGTGTTGGGCGTGCCGTTTTATGGACAAATTTGGGCCAACGTCCCCGACCAGAACGATGGCCTCTTTGAACCGTACCGAGGCAGGCCAGGAGAAGAAGGCGCCTTGAGCTATCGCGAAATCGAACGAGACTATCTTCCCTCATACACCCGGCATTGGGACGATCAAGTCAAAGTGCCCTGGCTGTACAAGAAAGAGACGAAAATCATGATCAGCTACGAGGACTCAGAATCGATAGCCGTGAAGGCGAGGTATGTAATTCAGAAAAACCTCGGAGGAATGATGTTTTGGGACCTTGGTCAGGACGACAGCAGATCGACTCTTCTTAACACGATCCATAAACAACTTGGCGGGAATTGATTCCTTTTAGAAAATTGCCGTCAACTCAGCCCCAAAACGAAAGCGTCCGGACTCGGTTAGAGTCATCGGACGCTCGTCGAACAGCCCTCCCCCGAAGTCTGCTCACCACTGACTCTACATTCTCACCGCCTCAGTGGGAATGGCACGAAAGTGGAACGCCTATAGGACAATCTGGTAGGCCCGGCAGGAGTCGAACCTGCAACCCTCGGATTAGAAATCCGATGCTCTATCCGCTTGAGCTACGGGCCCCCGTTAAAGCGGGATTCTGAATGATTATAGGGGAAGCGTGCAAGGCGGACATTGGGGAAAGTGGTTGAATTCCACCGCTCGACACTAGTTACGCACGGACGCCTTGAAAAGCGATCGCAGGCAGGTCCAAGCGGCGGCGCGCCTCGTCCATCATGCTGGCCGTGCGGGTGGCGCCGCAGCGCGTCACTCCAAGAGCCCGCACCCGCAGCAGCGCGTCCAGGTCGCGAATGCCGCCGGCCGCCTTCACCTGTACAGAAGGCGGAGAGTGCTTTCGCATTAGCATCAGATCCGCGTCCGCGGCGCCCGTTGGCGCATAGCCGGTCGATGTCTTCACCCAGTCCGCGCCCAGCTCGGCGCAGATCTCGCACAGCCGTATCTTCTGATCGTCGTTGAGATACGCGTTTTCGAAGATAACCTTCACCTTCCGAGCCGCGGCATGTGTCGCTTCCACAACCTCACGGATGTCGTGCTTTACATACGGCCAATCGCCGCTCAGCACCTTGCTGATATTCACCACCATATCGAGTTCTTCGCCGCCGTCCGCCAGCGCCTGGCGCGCCTCGGCCACTTTGATCGCTGTGCTGTGGCCGCCGTGCGGGAACCCGATCGTGGTGCTGGCGCGCACATTACTGCCGCGCAGACGCTCCGCGCAGTGCTTCAGCGCATAGGGCATGATGCAGACACTCGCCACATCGTAGGCCAGCGCCAGCGCAATGCCGTGTTCCAATTCGTCCCATGTCAACGTGGGATTCAGGAGCGAGTGATCGATCATCTTCGCGACATCGGAATATGAATAGTCCAAAGCCATACCTATTCACCTCGAAGCCCGGGGAGAGCGCGCAACCCGTGTGCAAGCCGCGCGCTCCGGACGCCGCAACAAGTCCAGACCGTCACCCTGCAGACTAGGCCCGCGTCAGGAAAATCGGCAGACCCAGCTTGTGATCGTAGATCGGCCGGTAGCGATCCGTGTTGTACATGCTGGCAATGTCGACTTTGCGCGGCCCCAGTTTTGGGTCCGGGATCGGCACCATCTTGTAGCAGCCGCCGCTGATCGCCGTCATTAGACCGCTCTTCCCTTCTTCCAAAGCATCCATCGCCATTCCGGCGTAGGTGCTGGCTACCATGCGGTCGACGAAATCCGCGCTGCCGGATCGCAAATCGTAGGTCAGGTCGCTGACTACGGTCTCGTCGCCGGTGGCGTCCCTGATCTCATTGCTCAGGTCCTCCGCCACGCTCATTTTCTTGTGGTGTCCGAAGGCATCGGCTGGGCCGTATTCCTTCACCGTGTAGCCTTCCCATTCGGCGCCCTCGGAAAGGATCACCAGCGAGTAGTTGCTGGGATTGTTGTGCTTGTCGGTGACCAAAATATCGATCAGGTGCTTCAAATTCACTTTGTATTCTGGAATGCAGCAACGCACCGACGTCACGTATGCAGTGTAAAGAGCGGTGTAGCCGGCGTCGCGCCCGAAGACCCGGAAAATGCCGATGCGTTCGTGCGAGCCGACCGTCGTCCGCTGCCGCTCGATGGCGTCCATGGCGCGCGTGATGGCGGTTGAAAACCCGATGCAGTACTCGGTGTTGCGAACGTCGTTGTCCATGGTCTTCGGTACCGCGAGCACCTTCACGCCTTGCCGGTCGAGTTCGGCGGCGTAGCTGAGGGTGTCGTCGCCCCCGATCGCCACCAGGTAATCGAGTGCCAGCGTCTCGATATTCTTCAGCACCGCCGGCGTCACGTCGAACACCGTGCTGGTCACGCCCTTCTTGGTGGATTGCCTGCTTGGAAACTGCTGCCCCTCGAGCACCAGCGGCAGCTTTTGCATCTTGGTAGGATTGGTGCGTGAGCTGTGCAGATACGTGCCGCCCGTGCGATCGATGGTGCGGGTGTTCTCGCGGTTCAGCGGCTGTATATACCGCGTCCGGCTCGCCGGATCTTTCAGATCGACGTGCGTCAATCCTTCCCAGCCACGGCGGATGCCAATGACCTCGCATCCGATCTCGGCTCCCCGGTAGACCACCGATTTAATGACTGAATTCAACCCCGGGACGTCGCCGCCTCCCGTGAGAATACCAATGCGCTTTCCTGGCATGAAAATGCTCCTTAGAAGTATGATGTGCCGTTCAGAATCTCAAGTTTATTTTATAGAAGACGGAGCCAAACGTCGTGGGCGCCCTGCGCCTGACGTGTCCTCCGCGCCCAAATCGGGCTTAATCGCAACCCAGGCAAGTAATGGCCGGAAAAGGCTGGAGGCGCGGGTCGGAATCGAACCGGCGTATAAAGGTTTTGCAGACCTCTCCCTTACCACTTGGGTACCGCGCCCGTCACTTTAATGTAGAACCTTTAGTACAGTTTGTCGATAGAGTATCAGGTGATTGTGAACGCCTGCTACGCGTGCTCGCAATCGTTAGTTCGCGATCGCTCATCTTCTCTCGCGGCCGGTTCTGTGCTACAACAACCGACATGAGTTCGATTCCGAAGCCGACTGAGAATTCGTCCGGTTTCAAAACGACGCCGACGACGGTTGCGACGGCAAGTGGCATGGCTGCGAATCTCGCGCCCGCGAAAGTGCATCCTACGGATGCATCATCCATCTGTCCCAACTGCTCGACCGAGTTGCTGGGACACCGCTGCAAGGTGGTTTGCAAGAAATGCGGCTTCTATTTGAGCTGCTCCGACTTCTATTGAGGCAGACAGCGTTGCCCGGTTTGGCGAAACGGATTCGAGCGAGTTTGAGCGCGCAGCGCACGCGATTTCTTCTTTGAGCTTCTACAATAGTGCAAGATTTGGTTTCAATCCTCACCTCAGGAGATTGGCATGCAACGGAAAGCGAGTGCAGTTTGGAAGGGTGGTCTCAAGGACGGAAAAGGGACGGTTTCGTCCACCAGCGGCGTGCTTTCAAATACGCCGTATTCGTTTACGACGCGGTTTGAAAACACTCCGGGAACGAATCCGGAAGAACTGATCGCGGCGGCGCATGCGGCTTGCTTTTCGATGGCGTTATCGGCGCAACTGGGAGCCGCGAAGCTGACCCCGGAGAGCATCAACACGTCCGCGACGCTTACCATGGAGAACATCGAGGGAGGCTGGACCATCACGGCTGTGCACCTCGATGTGGTCGCCAAGGTGCCAGGCGCAAGCGCGGAGGCCTTCAGCACGGCTGCGCAAAACGCGAAGGCGGGCTGCCCGGTATCAAAGGTGCTGAACGCCAAGATTACGATGGATGCGAAGCTGGGCTAGAATCCAGCCCCGGAGGGGCGAACCAGCTTAGCCCAGCGCTTCAGCGCTGGGAAAAGTGGAGGAAACGATTCGAGTCCCGGAGGGACGACCCAGGTCTCGCGCGCGCTCTTGTGCCCAGACACCGGAGCCTGACCCTAGCTTTGCGAGCGCAAGATCTGGCGCAGCTTGTGATTGATCTTCACCGCTTCCTGCGAGGCCTGATCGATCAGTTCCACCCAGCGGCGTGAGTTCTCGGGCGGTCCTGATTGCGAAATCAGGTAGGTGGCTTGCACGATGGTTTCGAGCGCGTTGCTGAGATCGTGCGCCAGTGTGCGGAGTTCCTTCGCCAGTTCCGCGGGGATTTTGTCGGAGGCATTTGCCATGGTCTTCACCGGCGTGGCGAAACATACGACGCTACGCTTGTTTGACACAAGACGCCAGCCAGTAGATATTAGTGTAGTCGCCCTTGGAAAAGGGCCCTGCCGATTTTCTTTTACGCGGATGTGGCGGAACTGGCAGACGCGCTAGGTTCAGGACCTAGTGGCCGCAAGGTCGTGGAGGTTCAAGTCCTCTCATCCGCACCAAAACAGCACAGCCGTTAGCTTGAAACCCGTAGCTCGCAGCTTGCCTTCTCAGGCACCGGCGGATAAGCGATGCGTGCTGCGGCTTTGCGCTATCCCGTACTGGCGGATCTTATAGAGCAGCGCCTTGTAGCTGATCTTAAGCAGCGCCGCTGCCTGCTTGCGATTCCAGTTCGTCTCTTCCAGCGCTCGGGCGATGGCTTCGGCCTCGGCTCCATCCTTGGCGTTGCGCGACAGCGACTTCAGGCCGCCAGCCGAGTCGCCCGCGCCTCTGCCGGCTGCATCGGTGTTCAGTCCTCCGCCGTTATCGGGACGCGGCTGCAACTCGGATGCGGCGAGCGTTTCGTCTCCCAAAACCAGGTAGCGCTTGATGAAGTTGCTCAGTTCACGCAGGTTGCCCGGCCAGGAATGGCGCAGGCACGCGTCCAGCAACGGGGCCGAAAGTGGCAACGGGGCGCGAGCATAAGACTCCGACATGCGCGACATGAAATGCTTCAGCAGGATCGGGATTTCTTCCTTGCGATCGCGCAGCGGAGGCAGCGTCATGGTGAAAGCGTTGAGGCGGTAATAAAGATCCTCACGCAGACGCTTGCTGGCAAGCGCTTCTTGAATATTGATGTTGGTGGCGGCCAGAATGCGGACATCGACCTTGACCAGGGTGCGGCTGCCCAGGCGCGAGAACTGCTGGTCCTGGAGGACATGCAGCAGTTTGGCCTGCAGCCCCGGCGGCATTTCGCCGATTTCGTCGAGAAGAATAGTGCCTTTGTTGCAAAGTTCGAACTTGCCAGGCTTGGCGTGGTTGGCGCCCGTGAAGGCTCCTGCCTCGTAGCCGAACAGTTCGCTTTCCAGCAGGTCGGCGGGCACCGCGGCGCAGTTGACTTTCAAGAAAGTGCGGTGGGCGCGCGGGGAAAGTTTGTGGATCAGGCGCGCGAGCACTTCCTTGCCGGTGCCGCTCTCCCCGAGCAAAAGGACCGGGATGTCGACGTTGGCAACGAGTGCGGCTTGCGAGCGAATCTTCTTCATTGCCGGGCTGGCAGCGACGAAGAAAACGTCGTCGCAAAGTTCTTCGATGTCGCCCGCATAGTTCTCAGTCTTGGCCGTGCCCACACACTGTCCAATGACAGCGTCGAGTTCCGCTTTCTGGAATGGCTTCGTCAGATAGTCGATGGCGCCGAGGCGCATCGCCTGCACGACTTTGCGCGTGTCGTTCACGCAGGAGAGCATGACCACTTTCAGCCCAGGCCGGAGATGGCGGAGCTGTTCGAGAGTCTGCAGCCCATCGATACCGGGCATCAGCAGATCGAGCAACACCAGGTCGGGCTGCAATCCCCTCCGGACTTGCTCGACTGCGTCTTCGCCGGTGCTGGCGGTTTGAACTTTGTGCTCATCCACTTCCAGCAGTGTGCGTATATAGCGCAGCATTCCCGGCTCGTCATCCACCAGCAATATGTTGGCGGCCTGGCTCATTTCGTTCCTCGTGGCGGAGTGCTCAGAATTGGTTTCAGTGGAATGAGGAAGGAAAACTTGCAGCCCGCTCCCGGTTCGCTTTCCACCCAGATCTTACCCCCCATGCCTTGCAGAAGACGGCGGGCAATGGCCAGTCCCAGGCCCATGCCTTCCGCCGATTCGCTACCCGGAAGACGGAAGAAATCGTCGAAGATCTCCAGGTGAAACTCCGGCCGAATTCCCGGCCCGGTGTCCGCAACCGTGACTTTGACCGCGTTCGGCACCCTCGTCGATTGACGGCGGCGGTCTCCGTTGGAGGCGGACTTACTCACGCTGCGCCGTTCCCACATATGAGGTTCGGCATGCAGCCAGACCGAGCCGCCCTGCGGTGTGTACTTGCAGGCATTCTCCAGAAGATTGGAAATCACGCGCTGGATCTTGGGCCCATCGAATGGAAATTCCGTCAGTTTGTCATTGGCCAGAAAATACAAGGCGAGGCCGCGCTCCTGAAACCGGCTCGACCAGAGTCGGCAGACTTCCGACAGGCAGCCGTTCATGTCGCCTTCCACATACTGCATGCGCAACCCGCCGGTTTCGAGCGCGCTGAAGGTCAGGAAGTCCTGAATGAATTGCTGCAGGCGCTGGCCGCTGGAAAACATGTCGCCCATGACTTCGCGCTGCCGCTCATTGAGCGGGCCGAGTTTCTGACTCTGCAGAAGTTCAATGTAGCCGTTGAGAATCGCCAAGGGCGTCTTAAGGTCGTGGGCGGCCGATGCCAGAGCGTTCGTCGTCTTGCGGAAACGGTCGCGCAGTTCTTCCAGTTCGCGGGCCACATCGTCGGCGGAACTGCTCGCGGAAGCCAGCGCCGTCGTCGGCGGCATGACATCTTTCGAGTGTGTGCCAGTGGAGGCAGCGGCTTTGTCAGGCATCGAAGCCATGGGAATCCATTAACGCCGATATTTGGGGAGGTCTGCTACCGTCAGCTCGTGGGGGTATTTCGATGCTATGTCAGGTGCACCAGACTGTCAATTGGAAACAGCCCGAAACAGGTACCTGAAGGGAAAAACGTTGCACCTTTTTGACCTGACCCACGGTCACTGTTAGACTCCAGAGATGCGGCGTTACTTCGGTAATCTCCGTGATGGTAGCCCGTTTTAGAGTGATTCCAGGCAGGTTCCGCTCTCCTCCGAGTTTGGCCCATGAGGTGCGGCTTTCCGATGTTGATACCTCTTAATGGTGGCAGACACGTGCGTCGCAGCTTGTCCAAGAAAGAAGAACGCAAATGGGCACGGTTGCACCTCGCCATTCCGGTTTTTGTCCGCAGTCGCGACGAAAGCGGCAAGGAATTACTGGAGTTTGCTACCGCTATCAACATCTCCCCTGGGGGCGCTTTGGTAGTAGTTCGCCGTTCTTTGCCGAAATCGGCCTCGGTTTCACTGGAGATTCCGAGCGCTCCCATCGACCCCACCGACGGTCTGAAGACCTCTTCGCGGATCATGCAAGCGAAGGCAGTATGGGTCGGGCACCTCGATGACTACCATCTTCTAGGGTTGAAGTTCGCCCGCCTCCTGGGCACCGACGTGGCGGCTGTTTCCACCAGGCATTTGAGAAGAGCTGGTTCTGCCGTGTGAAATGTTTTTCCCTCCTCCAATCCGTCTAAGAATGGCACTTCGGTGCCATGCTCCAGGTTCTGGCTCGCGGCGTATCATGGCTCTAAGCCATTCATAAGTTGACCGGTTAACGGAGCTTATTCGACTCATTTGGCTCTCCTTCCCCGTTTGGTGCTTAGGATGCACTTTTAGTGCATGCGGATGACACCCACCGCAATGAGGCATTCGGTCTTATGACAACACTCTCGGTAAATTATTTGGCGCAGTCGCTGGGCGACATTCCCCCTGACAACATTATCTTTGGCCACTCCGAGGTCATGCAGGCGGTGCGTTCGCGAATGGGGAAAGTGGCCGCCGCCAACGTTCCTGTCCTGATCACCGGCGAAAGTGGCACCGGAAAAGACATCGTTGCCCGGCTCATTCATGGTCTGTCTCCGTGGAAAACCGGACCTTATGTAAAGGTGAACTGCCCGGCGATTCCCGGAACGCTGCTGGAAAGCGAACTGTTCGGCTACGAGCGAGGAGCCTTTACGGGCGCGGTCGGATCGAAGCCCGGACGGGTCGAACTAGCCCACCGCGGGACATTGTTTCTCGACGAGATTTCCGAGTTGGACTCATCGCTGCAATCGAAGCTTTTACAACTCTTGCAGGATGGCCAGTTCTGCCGCATCGGCGCCCAGGAAGACAAGAAAGTCGAGGTGCGGGTGGTGTGCGCGACCAACCGCAATCTGGAAGCGGAGATCGAAGCGGGAACTTTCCGCCAGGATCTTTACTACCGCATCAACGTGGTGAATATACGGATGCCTTCGCTGCGGGAACGCCGTGGCGACATTGAAGACTTATGCGCCTACTTCCTCGAATACTACAATCGCAAATTCAACTGCCGGGCACGGCCTCTGTCCAATGAAGTGCTGGCGGTGCTGCAGAAATATCATTGGCCGGGAAACATCCGCGAACTGGAAAACCTGATCAAGCGCTACGTGATCCTGGGCCACGAAGAAGTAATCACCAACGACCTGGTGGCCCGCGAGCCCGACTTTTTCAATTCCGAGATCTCGCTGGACGGCCCGATTTCTCTGAAGAAGCTGACGCGCCAGTGCGTGCGCGAACTGGAACGCAAAGTCATCCTGAAGGTGCTGCAACACCATCACTGGAATCGTAAGCAGTCAGCCCGCACGCTGGGCATCAGCTATCGCGCCCTGCTGTACAAGATCCGCGATGCCGGCTTGCCCTCGAATCGCGCTCTGCGCCTGCGGCAAGCAGAGAAGAACGCCAGCGGCCACAACAGCAATTCAACCAGCGGAGCGGCTGCCGACTGAATCGAGAGGTCAGAGGTATGAAGTCAGATTGAAGAGGTAAGGCTTGTGGGCCGGTTGGAGATTTTGATTCTTACCTCTGCAATCTGACCTCATACCTCTGACATGGCCTTACCCGCCGAGCCTCTCTTCCAGTTCGCGAAGCGACGCGCTCCATTCGTTCAGCCCCTCCGCCTCCTGCCACAGGTCCCTAAGTTCCGAGTTGAACCGCACTTTGTGGACAGCCCGCTGCGCCAGTTCGTTCATCTCAGCACTCGGAGCGCCTTCAATCTTGCCGACCCATTCTGCAATTTGGCGTGGCACAGTCTCAGGAGGCGCACCCTTCGCAGTAGCGACAATCTCGGCAGTCACAATGACGACACAACTTGGAGACGCTTCCAGATATTCGATTTCATCAGCCGCGCGCGCCAGGATCTGCTTCAAGTCGTCGGGCGTTTTCAAATGCAGCGCGGCAAGAAAATTCTGCGCATCCTCGTTTTCGAAACTCCCCGTCCCCCACCCAGCCATGAACCCTCCGGCCT
>Ga0265314_10000199_pt1 | contig 89333 bp, 78 predicted proteins | sample 4126metaG_FD_203106 | JGI IMG/M metagenome (GOLD analysis project Ga0265314, IMG submission 203106) | Rhizosphere microbial communities from Carex aquatilis grown in University of Washington, Seatle, WA, United States - 4-1-26 metaG | ecosystem: Host-associated > Plants > Roots > Rhizosphere >...
TGCGGCGAAGCGCAGGATTCGCGGCCGATGCTCACGAAGAAATTCGAGCGGTAAAACTGCTCGCTGAGGACGATCCAGCCCGTCACGGGCACCCTGGGAAGCAACGGTAAGAGCTGCGGCAGGTCGGGCTCGCAGGGGTTCATCGTCCCGAAGAAGCCGTAGTGGGCCGACGAGATGTGGCGTGCACGAAGCTCGCGCTTGAGGAGCAGAAGGTCCTGCCCCCAGTCGAGGTCGGAATCGACGAGCGCATGGCCCGGCTCGCGGCCGGCCAGCGGGTTGAAGTACGCTATCAGCTCCGGGCGAGCCCGCTCGACGGTAACCATCCCGCCCACGAGCAACAGGCTGAACAGCACGACAGCGGCGACGCAAACGAACCGATGCCGCATCGGTCCGGCGAGGTCCTCCATCCAAGGCGCGACGGCGCCGCCGATGAAGATCGCCAGCAGCGGCACGACGACGAGAAGGTGGCGCAACCCGATGTTCACGGTGAGCAACGTCGACAGCGCAAGCGCCGCGAGCGCCGCCAGCCCGGCGCCCAGCGCTCGCGCGTCGAGCGGCGCGCGACCTTTGCGCAACAGCGCCGGTGCGCAGAGCGCCAGCAACACGAGAAACGAGGGCGGCGACTTCAACAACATGCCGACCAGGTAGAAATCCCAGAACCCGCCGCGATCGCGAATCTGTCCGAACAGGAATGCCGAGTGTCCATGCCGATCGTGGGCCTTGAGAAAAAGGAAGCCGTCCCAGAATTCAGGTGCCGGCAACGGCAAGCGGCAGAACCAGGCCACAAGCGTGGATCGCTGTCCGGCTGGCGGCAGCACCGGCGTCCCGATGTACGCCATCGGCGGCAGATCGTCGAGGCGGCCAACCGAGAAGCGATAACCCGCCCACACGACCATGAACGCGACGACACCGGCGATCGACACCTGCCCCAGCACGACCCGCCTGGGCCGATGCCAGCCGGCCGTCCAGGTGCCTGTCACCCAGCGCCGGGCGACAAGCCAAACCAACCCCAACGACAAGCAGAACGCCGGCGCCGTCAGCTTACAGAGCGTCGCCAAAGCAAAGCCCGCGCCTGCCGCAGCAGCCCTGCCGCGCGAGGGATACTCGGCCCACCGATCGAGAAAGAATAGAAACAGCAGCACGGTCGCCACCGCCGCCACGTCGGTTGTCGCCAGCCCGGCGTGTCCCAGGAGAGGCGGGAAGGTGGCCACCAGCGCAGTGGCGGTGAATGCCGACAACAAGCGCTTCCGGCCACCCGCAAGGGCAAAGGTGAGCCACAACGTGAGCAGCAGGAAGGCCACGGTTCCAATGCGCGCCAGCATGAGGGCCCGTTCGTAGTCGGGCGCGGCGTCGAGCAGCTCGATGCCCGCGATCCACGGTCGGAGATTGAGCAACGTCGACTTCGCCGGCAGCCGCATGCCGGCCAGGTAGGGAAAGAGCGCGGTCACCACCTTCGGCAGCGGCGGGTTTTCTGTCCACCACCGGTAGGTCCCGAACTGCCACCATTCGATTCCGGTCGCCAGATGGTGCGGCTCATCGAAGGTGTGCGACAGCGACGACGCCGACCCGACGGTCCAGGCCACGGCGGCCATCACGAACGCGACGGTCAAGATCCCCAGACACGCGCGCCGTTGCTTCGTGGACATCATGTTGGGCAGTGCACCCTATGCATCCCGTACTCCAACGATGGGAGTATAATGCCGATGAGAAGGATCTGTGGAAACCCGCTGTCTTGCCCTGAGCCCCAGGAAACGCCCGCTGGCATGTGCAACGGTCCTCGTTCTTTGCACGGCCTGCTCCTCATCGCTGGACAACCGCTCCCGGTCGGGAGACGAAACCGGCGGGCTTGGCCCTGGGCTAGGCAAGCTTAGATTCCCTAGCGACGACATAGCAGCGAAGTACAAGGCTGCCAAGGCTTCACCTCAAAATCTAGAATCGGTTCTAGACTATGGACGAACCGTTGCCCTCTATTGTCTGGGCTCGCTCCTCGACACGACTTGCGCGTCCTGCGAGGGTGGGCTGCCCGCGTACAGACCGAGGTCGGAGCTCAATACCAACTACTGGCCGGTCATCGAGGATGCTCTACCCATGCTCGATCCTTTCATGGAAGGCCAGGCACTTGATGCGGGCCAGATGGAGGTACTCGTCGAGGTGAAGGGGCGGCTCCTCTGGCTGGCTGGCCGCTCCACGGAGGAACAGACCTTGATCGACAGCTACGCGCTCGCGCATCCGACCGCCCTCGCGGTCGTGAAGCGCCGGCTCGAGATTCTGCGCGAATCCGGCGACACGTCGCTATTGGAATCGCAGTGCAGCCGCAGTCGGGCGCGTATGAAATCGGCCCCCGAAGCGGCTCGGCTTGACCTCCTGACCAGCTGCGTGACTTTGCACCCAAACAATGGCGAGGCCAGGAGTGATGTGACGGACTACGCCACGTACCTTCCCAACCTATCGGCAGAAGAGGAGACGCTCTATCGGGGGCACCTCGTGCAGCGCTGCGAGGAGAAGGTCGGTGACGAGGAGTCGCACTGTGCAGAAGCTTGCGCCTGCGAGGCCAAGGATTCAGGCAAGCCGCCAACCGCAAAATGCAAGCGGGCCTGTGGCGCCTGCCGCAAAGAGACTGCCCAAGAGCTGCTCGCATGCAAAAAGCTCGGCGAAGTCGCGCCCACGCTGGCCCCTGCACGCGCGGCCCGACCGAAGGGCACTCGCGCCGCGCGAAAGTAGCCTGCTGCCCGGGCCTCTCCAAGCAAATCGATAGCCGACCCGGCCGTAGCGCCCCTTGTTCCAGACCAGTGGCTTGGGCCGGCTCGGTTGACGCGGGTAGCGGGTAGAGTCACCTGGTCAGCGTGGAGATGGTGGCGTTGCTGGAGTTGGTTGACCTGAGCCTCAGCGTATTTCCCGCGACACAGTAGTCCATGGGTGCGGCCGTGCCCGCGTCGCCAATTCCGCCGTCTGGCATAGGAGATTCACTGAGCGCCGTCATAGTGAGTTGGCCACTGCTCATGGTGTAGGTCCCGGCTACCGATATTGTCGATGGAGTCACCTTCTCATCGCACACGCAAGTCTGATCGGTGTCCAAGGCGCAGGTGAAGCTCGTCAGGTTGACTGTCAACGTGCCGGCGTCGGCGCCGGCTTGCATCGATTGTCGGACGCCCTGCTCGAGGTCCGAGCACGTCTGGGCCGCGCCGGCATCACTGTAAAGGCATGCGATGGGATAGCGGACGATCTCTTCGATGCTGCCCGAGAACGAAACCGCGAAGGTACCATTCGCCGCGAAGGTGTACGTAAGCAAAGACCCTGACATGTCCATCGAGAACGCAAAGCCCTGGCAGTACGACGAGTCGACACTACGGAGGCACTCGGAGCTCAGCCGCCAGGTCCCCACGATGTTGCCACCACAAGGCGTAAAGTCAGCACAGGCGTTGATCTGGCCGGCATCGGTGCCCGTCGCGCCAGCATCGGTCTTGCTGCTGCCGCCGGTCCCGCTGCTAGCGTCGGCCCCGCCACTGCCGACCGCGCCGCCAGCAATTCCGCCGACGCCCGAGCCAGCACCCGAGCCACCGTCGCCGGCCGCCGTGCTGCCGCCGCTCGCGACAGTGCGATTCGCCCCGCCGCCTCCACCGCAACCTACCATCGCAACGTACGTGATCACGGCAAGGGAAAACCGAAAGCTCTTCATGGGCACCTCAACGACAAATCGGTCTCCCATTGTACGCGTTGTCGCAAGAATTCGCGCGTGACCCCGGTCACGCCACTATTCCCCGCGCTGGGCGCGATAGTCCGCCATGGCGACGCCGGGATAGGCGACCTGCCACGCGGAGCGGACCAGCTCGGCGAGCCTCGCGGCGTGCGGCCCCCCTTTGCGGATGGCGATGCCGTGGAAGAAGGCGTCCGGGTAAAAGTCGTAGGCTGTCCAAAGCTGGTTGCTGCCGAGGATCTCGCGCAGCATCTGTGTGTGATCGGAATGGGGCAACCAGATGAAGTCGGGCCGGCGACGAAAGAGCTCGGCCGCCGAGAAGCCCTGCCGGGCGAAGATCGGATCGTGCAATCCCAGCACGTCGATGATCGTGATCCGCGGCGCCAGGGCGCCGGGCAGGCCGTGCTCCGACATCGCAAAAATGCAGCCTGTAGGCGCCGCCGCGGCGATAGCCGCGATCGCGCGAGCCGCCTCCCACGAATCCAGGTCCGGCAAGGGCGTCGTCGCCGGGACGTGATAACCGCCAACCTGCGCTAGCTTTTGCTCATCGGCGCGCGCCTGGTACCAATCGGCGCCCGCGTCCAGACCCGAGCGGCCCACAAGCACGATGGCGAGCGCGATGGACGCCCGCACGAGCAGCACCTTCGGTTGTAGCTTCCCCGCGCGGATGCGGACAAGCCAAGCATCGAATTCCAGAACACCCGCGACGACGAAGAAGGGCAGCAAAGGATAGAAGAACCGGCCCAGGTGTCCCATGATCTGGTTGAAGTGAAACAGGACTGCGATGGTCAGGATCGCGGGCGCGAGCAGCACCACCGCGCGCCGAGCTCCCGCTCGATCGCAGAACAGAATCAAGATGGCGAGGAACGGCCACGCCGAGCCCAGGAACACGCCCAGGAATCGAAACGGATTCCAGGTGAACTCACCGGCAAATCCGCCGTAGTAGAAAGGTTGCTTCACAAAAAAGGACAGCGGCACGGGCGAGCCCAGCCAGTGCACGAGGCCCAGCGCCAGCACTGCGAGCGCTGCCGTGAAAGCGACGGCGTAGATCGCGGCGGGTCTAGCCCGCGGCCCGGGCGCGAGCAGAGCGATGGCCAGCGTCGGGCAAAGCGCGGCACAGGCAAGGTTGTCGGGCCTGGCCAGTACGGCCAGCAGCGCAGCCAGCACGGCAAGCGCCATCCGACCCACGCTGGGTTTCGCCGCCAGTTGTAGAGAAAAGAAGATCAGCACCGCATTGGCCACGGCCGATAGCATGGTGTCCATGCCGGTCCCAGCGTGGAAGACAAAGGTCTCGCGAAATGCGACCAGCGCCAAGATCGCGGCCGACCAAAAGCTCCAGTTGCGGCAGATGCGCGGGCTCCGGGTCGCGAGCGCGGCGATGGCCACCAGCGCCGCCAATAGCCCGATTGCAGCGGCCCCGGATGCGGCTTGCAGGACCTGCCACATCGGCAACGCGGGAAATGCCCAGCGAATCGCCGTAACCACGAACAGATGAAGCACGCTGGTCATGCCGTACACCGGGCCCTCACCCGGATTCCACGCCACGCCCTGGCCGGCAAGCCAATGCTGGGCGTAGCGCAGGTAGGTGTAGGCGTCGTCGAAATCGCTCGGCGCCGCATGCGACAAAGCGGCCAGACGTTCGAAGGACATCAGCCCGACCAGCAGCAATCCCAAACCAGCGATCACCCGATCCCGCGGGCGGGCTCTCGATCGTCGGTCGCGTTGCAGGCCGGCCGCATCTTCGCTGTTGCTCACGACTATCTCCCCAGTATCGCTCGCAGTCGCTCGCGTTGCTCGCGCGCGGCCTTGGCGGACACGTGACTCGGCGACCGGGTCAACAACGCCGCGAACGCCGCATCGGCCTCGGCCGGCCGCCCCAACGCGACCAAGCTCATTCCACGACCGAAGGTCGCCTCGTCGTTGCGCGCGTCGGTAGCCAACACGGCGTCGAAATCCGCGAGCGCGTCCGCCGGGCGCGCAAGCCCCAAGAGCGCGAAGCCATGATTGGCACGCGCAGCGGGTGCGGTAGCGCCTTCAAGCAACTCGGCCGCCTTCGCAAAGTCGCCTTGCGCAAGCGCCAGAAGGCCGGCAGCGACCTTTGCTTCCTCGTGACATTGCGTGTCCGCTTCCCCTGCCAACGCCGCTTCGTACGCGCTCAAGGCGGCAGTGGCCTGGTTCAGCGAACGATGGTAATCGCCCACGCGCCTCTGCCATTCGCACGCCGAAAGCTTCGCCCCCGCCGGCAGAGACAGAATCGGCACAGCAGCAAGGCCGTCGGCCGCCGAATAGGAAAACGTCAGCGGAATCTCGGGCAGCTTGCCCTGCATGCTGCGCCGGACAAACACGAGGCCGTCGCTCGCCCGGTACACGAGAGCCCACAGGGCAGGATCGAACAGCGCCCCGCGCGGATTCACCGACGGATAGGTGACAAGGGCCGAGGTGACGCCGTAGCGATCGAGCAAAGCCTGGAATTCCACGCGCGACAGATCGGCACGACGAAGAATTGCGTGAAACGATTCGGGATAGCCGTTGATGCGTGGGTCCTGAAAGACGCGATGTTGCGGCCAACCTCGCCAGGTCAAGTACGAACCGACTTCAAGGTCGTTGTACATGCGGTCGCGCAGCCGGTTTTTCTCGACGAAGTCGAGGGCAGCAAGCGGCACCAAGTCCGCTTCCAGACCGATATCGAAGACACGGCTGCCAGCGACGGCGGCAGCCACGCGCGGGATGGCGGTCAAGCCGACCAGAACCACGCCCGCAGCCAGGCTTGGCCAGGCCCAACGCAATGGCGGAACCAGTCGCGTAACAGCTACCGCCAGGGCCGGTCCGGCCAGCATGGAAAATTCGGCCACGAAACGAATGCGTAGGCCGCCAAGCACGGCAAGTGCCAGGCACGGCAAGAGCACCCGTAGCGGAATCAGACGTGGCAAGCGCCGAACCAGCAGCGGCAGCAGTCCCGCGAGCACCAGCCCCGCCAACAGAAAGAAGTACGGACCGTCGAGTGGCCATTCCGCGTGCCGGTATTCCTGCAGCGGCCGCAAGCTGGGCATGCGGAAATGATTCGCGATGTAAGTCAGACAGCGAAAGCCCGACGGCGTCGCGAACATGATCGGGCCAAGCGCCAGCGCCACCAGCAGCGCCCGCCGCGCCGATACGCTTTCCCCGTCGAGCCAGGCTCCAAGCGCGTACAGCGCAAGCAGCGACGGCGCAAGAAAGAAGCACGAATTGCCGTTGGCCCACAGAAAGCCCAGGGGAACCAGCAGCCACAGCATGCGTGGCCGGCCCGCCTCCGCCCGCTCGACCGCGAGCAGCAGCAGCGCCAGCCCGAGGAAGGTTACCAGGTGGGGCCGCTCGACGAAGCGCGGCTCCGCCGACCAAGCCGACAGCGCCAACGCGAGCGCGGCCAACGCCGGATGCGCCCCGCGCCGCAGCGCCACGCGATACAGGATGGCCCAGGTCGCCACCACGAACCCGGTCTTGAGCAGCACGGTCCCCGGAATGCCGCCCGCTCGATGCGCCAGCGCAAGAATGATCTGAAACAGCCAGGCCAGGTTGATGTCGACAGCGCCGGGATGGGTGAAGGAAAGCAGATTCTCGGTCGGAACGCGGTGAGCACCGAGAACGATTTCACCCAGGCGCAGGTTGAAGAATAGATCCGTCTCGTCCATTGGGACAAGGCATCGCCCGGCCACGAAGACGAGAAGCAGAACGATCACGTTCGGGCATCATGCCCAAGCCTTGGCGCAGCGCAAGCGCTCAGATAAAACCGCATCGGGTTTGGCTTTGCCGTCGCTGCGTGCTCCTTGCTCGCTGCGATCGGCCTAGCCAAACCCGACGCGACTAATGACTAATTAACTAACTAACTAGGAAAGCAAGCGATCATCGATGACGTAGTCTTCTGCAGCCGTTCCCTCTTCGCTCGGCGCGGGCGCCTCTTCTTCCTCGCGCTCGACTCGGGCGATGGCGATGTACTTGATGCGAAACGAGTTCCCTCCCAAACGCTTGAGCCCCCAGTCCATCGCATCTTGCAAATCGGCGAACATGGCGAGCGGTTGATGAGAGAGATCGGGGATGATGGCAAAACAACAGGGAATCATGATGACAAGCGTGGAATGCACTGCTTGTGCCAACGGCTCGGACTCGTGATTCCGCGATGTTATCCATGCGCTGAGATCGCCGATCTCAATCTGCCGATCTCAAGCGCGATCTCAATTGGGATCCGCGGGTGAGGACTCGTCTCACCACACGGCGAGCTATCGGCGTGGCCGAGGCAGGCCCAGGGTGGCCAGCTTCTTCACCAGGGTGCGGCGAGCGATGCCAAGCACTGCCGCTGCGCGGGTCTGGTTTCCCCCGCACATTGCCAACGCTTGTTCGATCTGCTGGCGCTCGCCCGATTGCGAGCTCGCATCGCTACCACCGACGGCCAGCTCGAAGGTCTTCGCGGTCTTTCGCGCCAACAACGGGCCGCAATTGGGATTCACGTCTTCCTCGGCCAGCGTGTCGGAGTTGGACAGCAGCACCGCGCGCTCCACGCAATTGCGCAGCTCGCGCACGTTGCCGGGCCAGGGCTGCTGTTCGAGGAAGCGCAACGCCTGGGGCGAAAAGCTCGGCATGGTCGACTTGCCCAGCGCTGCCGCAGCCTCCGCAGCGAACTGCGTCGCCATAGGGGCTATCTCGGAACGGCGCAGGCGCAAGGGCGGCACCTCCAGCATCACGCCGCTCAGGCGAAAATACAGATCCTCGCGAAACTGCCCCTTGCGGATGCGGTCTTGCAGATCGCGGTTGGTGGCGGCCAAGAAGCGCACGTCCAGCTTGCGCACGCGGGTGCTACCGACGGGAATCACCTCGCGGGTTTCGATCACGCGCAGAAGCTTCGCCTGAATCGCGAGCGGCATCTCGCCGATCTCGTCGAGCAGCAGGGTGCCGCCGTTCGCGGTTTCGAAGAGCCCGAGCTTGGACGCCCGCGCTCCGCTGAACGCGCCCGCCTCGTAGCCGAACAGCTCGCTTTCGAGCAGGCTTTCAGGAAAGGCGGAGCAGTTCAGCTTCAGGAAGGGCCTTCCCTTGCGCGGCGAGCGTTCGTGGATCGCGGTCGCCACGACCTCTTTGCCCACCCCGGTTTCGCCGATGAGCAGCACCGAAATGGTGCCATGGGCGATGCGATCCACCAGTTGGAAGAGCTTCTCCATCGCCTCGGACTGGACCACCAGCTTTCCCTGCCCGTATCCCGCCGCGGCCGGTCCCTTTTCGCTCGCGCGCAGGGCCTGCATGTGCTCGCCGGCCATCAGGACTTCGCGCACCTCGGAAACTCCGCGGCGCCCCGAGGCCCCCGAATCGGACGCCAGTTGGTGAACCACCAGCGAGGAACCGCCGATGATGATGGCGACGCCGGGGGGAACCGATTCCTCGCAGCTCGCGGGAACATTGCTGCTGCCCACGCGCGTGCCGTTGGCGCTGCCCAAATCCTTGACCAGCACGATGCCGTCGCGCACGGTCAGGATCGCATGGTTGCGAGAAACCGATGGACCGCCGAGGACGATATCGCTGTCCTCGGCACGCCCGACGGTTAGGCTGCCGGATTCCGGCATCGGCATCATCTTCGATCCCGACGGCTCGAAGACGGTAAGCCACAAACACGTCCCCGCGCCGCCGCCCCCTGCCCTACGATCTTCAATGAGCGTTTTGGGAAGAATCTTTGGACCACTCTTGGGGTCCGCGGGCGACGACAAAACCGGCATGCGTGACTATCTTATCCCATGACGCTTTGATCTCGGTAGACGACCTGCTGACATCGACTGACGTAGCCACACGCGTGGCGACAAGGGACCTTCTGCGCTGCACGCACGGGCTTCGGCTTCGCCCCAAAGCTCGCGGGAATCAGGGCGTCGCAGGAAACGGGCCGAACCCACGGTCGCGCCGCTTGAGAAAAGTATAGAACGACGACGCGCCATCCGGTGTGGTCGTCGCGGCGCGAACCCATTCATAGCCTGGCATCGCGTAGCCATTTTCGGGACCGCAATGGCGCCCCAGGCAGTAATGGTGCGTAATGAGGGTCGGCCTGCGCGAAAGCATATACTCGTCGCTGCCCCACTTCTCGTGGCCCGGTCGATTGGACGTGGTCATGCGCGGGTCGTGCGCGATGTGGGCGTCTACCAAGCCGAAGACGTCGTAGGCCGGGATCTCCGAATAGTACGGAATCACGCCCGCGCCTCCCACCGTCATCAGGTCGTCGGGTTGCCGATAACGCCCCAGCCACTGCCCGACGGGGATCCGTTCTTCCGCGTACTTCTTGAGAAAGGCAGGCGTGTCGATGCCGTTGTCGGCCCCGACGTAGCTGCGCGCCTCTTGTGTGGTATGCGCGCTACCGATGAGAAAGCCCGCGGCCACCATCGAAAAGCCCAGCGCCGGCACCCACGACCCCAAAGCCGGCCGCAAGTGCGCGGCAATTCGCCGGATCGATTCCGACAGCGCCACCACGCCAAGCGGAACCACGGGCAGAACGAACCGGTAAAGCCCCATGAAATCGCCGCCCACTTTCACCACGTAGGCGGCGTAGGCGATCCACACCAGCGCGGCCAGCCGGCGCAGATCGCGACGGCGTTCATCCACCTTGGCCGCGCGACCGAGCAGCGCAAGCACGACAAGGAAGTGAACCCCGTAGTCTTCCGAGAACCGCCGCAGGTAGTATCCGCCCAGCTTCCAGGTGCCGGCGGTGCCGGACGACTTCACGTAGAACGTGTTGGGGAACAGCCAGCCGTAGTAATGCCAGCGCCACAGGAAGTACGGACCAAACAGCACGACGAAGGCCGCGGCCCACACGACTTCGTGCCTGCGCGGCAAGAGCCGGCGCCCGCGCCCGAAATTGGTGAGCAGTCGAAACAGCGCCACCAGACCAAACAGCAGAACGCCTTCCGGCCTGGTCATAGCCGCAAAGGCAAAGGCCACCGCGCTCGACCAACCCTTGCCGAGGGTGACCTCGCCCAGGACCAGATCGAAGCCCAGCGTGACCAGGAAGGTGAAGAGCTGGGTTTCGAGGCCACCCGTGCACCAACACGCGAACGCGCCCATGCAGGCAAGCGTGAGCGGCGCCACCAGGTGCCAGCGCGAGCGGTGCTCGCCCGCCAGGCGCAGCGACATGCGCACCACCACGGCCAAGGTCGCGATCCCCAAGGCCACGCCCAAAAAGCGCGACAGCATCACCGGGCCCAACCCCAACTTGATGCCGACGGCCAGGATCACAGTCCACAGAAAATTGGTGTAGCCCTCGACCCGCTCGCCTAGGTTGAAGACCAACTGGCCCGACAGCGCCAGGTTGCGCGCGTATCGGAACGAGATGTACGCATCGTCGGCGACGAAATCGAACAGCCGCGCGTGCGGCACCAGCACGGCCGCTGCCAGCACGAACGGGTAGTATCGTCGCAGGAACTTCTTCATCGCCGAGGTCGCGCTTCTACCACCGTCCGCGCGAAACCGGGACGGTTCTCGCGCTCAGCCGAAGGTGCCCCCGTCGAAGCCCCACAGGGCGCCGTCGGCGTTGGTGAATTCAATGTAGATCCGATCCCGTGCAAGGCCGAGCGCCTTGGCGATGGCGTCGCACAAGATTTCGGACAGGTGCTCGACCTTTGGGGACCCGAGCTGACCTACATTCTTCAGCTCGGCGTAGCAGGCGGGCTCGCGGCTGCCCGCAAAGCTCATCTGCAACCGAGGCGCAAGGCCGACCATCACGTAACGCTCGGGCTTGCCCAGCTCGCGCGCCAGCAAGCCGGAAAACGACTTGAGCATTTGCGAGAGCGCAGGCTCGGCGGGTGGCTCGGCGGATGAAAACAGATTGAGGAGCGGCATAGGCCGCAATCTAGCACCGAGGCGGATTCCATGCAGTTGCGGGCTACTCGCGCGAGCGTCGGGTCATCTCGATGCGCGAACGGAGCACCTGCATGCGTAGGGTAGATCGGGATTCCTGCCGCTTGCTCTTGCGGCCGAGCTGTTTGCGCGCGTCGGACACAGCCCGCCCCAGGCGCAGTTGGACGTCGAGGGTCGACGTCAGCGCGCCAGCGAGCGCCGACTCCAAATCCTGCGCCATGGCGGACGCGCTGGGGTAGCGCTCGGTCGGCAGGCGCGAGAGTGCGCGGCCGGTGGCGTAGACGAGCATCTTGGGAAGACCCGGACGTTCGGTGCTCACGGGCGGCACCTGACCGCGGTGGATGTTGCGCAGAACCTCGCGATCGTTCTTGCCCGTGAACAAGGGGTGGCCGGAAAGTGATTCCCAAAGAACCGAGCCCATGGAGAACAGATCGGACTGCGGGCTCGACTGCGCGCCCCCGACCAACTCCGGGGCCAAATAACCGAGCTTGCCCTTGATGAACCCCGGCGAAGTCAAGACGCTGGTGCGGTCGCGCGCGCGTGCGAGGCCGAAGTCGGACAGCTTCACCGCGCCGCCGATGCCAAGCAGGATGTTCTGGGGCGAAACGTCGCGGTGGATCACCGGCACCGGCGTACCGTCGGCAGCGTGGCGCTCGTGGGCTGCCGCGAGCCCGCGCAAGGCACCGATGCCAACCATGGTCACGAGCGGCCAAGGCATGCGTTCGTGGCGGGACCGGTAGTAGCGAAGCAGGCTGCCCAGGTCCAAGCCTTCGACCCATTCCGTGACAAGCCAATACGACCCTTGCTCGTCGTCGACGAAGTCGAGCACCTGCGCGATGTTCGGGTGCAGAAGACACGAACCGAGCCGCGCCTCTTCCACGAACATGGCCACCTGGCGATCTTGGCCGCGAAGCTCAGGCTTCATCTGCTTGAGCGCCACCGGTCGCGAGAATCCGGCCGCGCCGTGCATGGTCGCGTGCCAAACCACCGCCATACCACCCTCGCCGGCTCGTTCGAGAAGCTCGTACTTACCGGCGACATACTGCGCCCTGGGATCTTCGCGCCCCTTCATCTAGGGGCATTATAGGCGCATTTCCACGATGCCGCTGGGCCACGGGCTACGGGCCGTAACAGTTGACGTCGGTCACGAGAGTCTGGTTGGGGCAAGGCGTGTAGTTGCAGCCCCATCGGACCCCACCGTCAGTGTTGCCACAGATTTCGTCGCCGGTTGGCTTCATGAAGCAGCTTTCGTGCTTGACCATCACGCTGTCGATGGTTGCGGTGCTGACCTTCACGCAATGGGCTCCCAGCTCCTTGCAGGTGCCATCGTAGTAGCCAACACAGAGCTCGTCCGCGCCGCAGCCGGTGCAAGACGAAGATGCGGCAGAATCGAGGACGTCGCCGCCATCGATCGCGGTGGTGCCGCCCGCTCCGGAGGTGCCCCCACGGCCGGAACTGCCGCCACTGCCCGAAGCACCGCCGCCACCGGAGGTGCCGCCACCGCCCGAAGCGCCACCGCCGCCGCCGGAGTTGCCGCCACCGCCCGAGGTGCCGCCCGCACTCGAAGCTCCACCGGTACCGGCGTCCGGCACGAGACCGCCACACCAGCCATGGTCGCACGCGCTGCTCGGCACCGCACCGGCAGGGCATAACAGCGGGAGCATCGCGGGGCACCCCGCGGCGAAATACTGATCGCAGACCGTGGCAGCCGTGGCGCTCGCCGCAGCAACCTCGGCTTTGCCCATCGCGAATCCGCACGACAAGAAGCAGTTCAGCGATGAAAAGCTCGTGACCTCGCAGTCCGAGTCGGATCGGCAAGCCCTCGTCGGCTGGCTGTCCAGGTACGACTGAAACTGCGTTAAGGCCACGGCCGACAGTTGATCGCAAACGGCCGCGTCGGGCGCGGTTGTCGCATCGGACACGCCACCCACACCTCCGGTCGAGGCCTGGCTAGCGCCACCCGTTCCCCCACTGCTGAAGGTGCCGCCAAAGCCGCCGGACGAACCGGCCACACCTCCGGTGGATCCCGGCGCGGTGACGGCGCACTTGCCGTGATTGCAGAAGCTAGGCGAGGCGGGGCAAGTCAACCTGATTTCGGGGCAACCTGCACCGACGTACTGATCGCATACGGTGGAGGCGGCAGTGGTCACCCCGGAGACATTGCCAGCACCTACCAGCAGCCCGCAGGCGGCGAAACAGTTCACTGACTGAAGGTGCAAGAGAGAGCAGTCCGAATCAACCTGGCAGGCCAGCGATGCCGTGCTGTCAAGGTACGACTGAAGCTGAGTCTGCGCCGCGGCGGCAAGTTGATTGCAGGCTGACTGGTCGGGCGCGTCCTTTGCGTCGACGACGCCCGCGCCTCCGCTACCAGAATTCCCGCCTGTCGCGCTGCTGCCACCGTTTGCACCGCCGCCATCATGCACGACCGTGCCGACGTCGTTGTTGCTGGTCGAGCAGGCGAGGAGCATCGACAGGAAGGAGAGAATCGCAGCGGACTGGAGATAGGCTGTTCGTTTCATAGTGACGTCCTCCACTCGTCTGGGTGTGCGGCCAGCGGGAAACGCTACGACGTTTCGCCCGAGGCGCGAAATATCTGGGCGGAGGTGTGATCCGCGTAACGGTCGCCACGAAGCTTGACCTTGGGCGCCCTCCGCGGTGACTCTGTGGTCAGATGTTGACCACATCCGTCACCCTGGCAGCGGTGCTCCTGGCGAGCCATCGGGTCGACGTTCGCAGCTCGACCAACTGCCCTTCCTCAGACGATATCGCCCAACACCTGCGCCCGCTGCTTCCCGACCCTACGGCGCTAGGCCCTTTGCCTGACATCGCCAATATTGAAGCAGCCGGCACTGGCGACGATGCCGCTCGGTTGCGCGTTCGCCTGGTGCGGGCCAACGGCTCCGAAGTGGGCGACCGCCGAGTTCCTGCGCAAGGCAACTGTGCCGAGTCTGCGGCCACCGTGGCGGCGGTGATTGTCGCCTGGGAAAGTGATCCACTTCCGGGTACGGTGCCGGCCGCGCTCGCTACCGTGCCGGCCTCGCCGGCAGCAGCGACGCCATCCACGTGGCGAGCTCTCGTCGGCGCTGGCGGCGGCGTCGCGCTGGTGGGCGGGCTTGCCGGGGCGGGAAGGATCGAAGCGCTCGCCGGCAAAGGCGCCTCTCGAATCTATGGACGCATCGGCTTCGCTGTCGAGACCGCGCGTACCGTCGCGTTTTCTGGCGGCAACGTGGATTGGCAGCACACGACCTTCGAGGCGGGCGCGCTTGTGCGCACGCTCCATCCAGAATGGCCCTTGTCGATCGATGCCGGGCTTGCGCTCGGCTGGGCCACGCTGGAAGGACGCGGATTTTCCCCGGGCCGCAAGCAGCGCTCGGCGCAGTAGCAGCCGCGCGACTCGGCCGGAATCTCGGACGTTGGTGTGTGTGGGCCGAGGCCCGCAGCTACGCTTGGGCTCGCAGCCAGCGTGCGGTGCTGACCGGTGACACGACCGCCCACACGGATTTGCCACCCATCGACGTGGCCGCCAGCGTTGGGCTGTCGGCTCCGCTGGTTTGGTGAAATGTTTTCCGGTCGCCGCACACACAAGGTGATCGGCAACACCATGTCGGTGCCTGCACCATCCATGACAAGCCCCACATGCGAAGGCTTTCCGGCCTCGTTTGAGGAGGCGTACCGCGAGTGGGCCGACACGGCAGCGCGATGGGCGCAACAGCTTGGCGGGTCCGGCGTTGAGGTGGACGATGTGGTGCAGGAGGTTTTCCTGGTGCTGAGCCGGCAGCTCGGCCGCTTCCGCGGCGAGGCGCGCTTTTCCACTTGGTTGTTCGAGAGCACGCGCAAGATCACCGCGAATCACCGTCGGCGGCACCGCTGGCGCTTCTGGCGCACCGGCACCCAGCATGTCCCGGACCGCGAGCCGTCAACCATCCCAGCTCCGGACGCTGAGCTGGAACGGCGACAAACCATCGATCGCTTCTACCGGGCGCTCGACAAGTTGCCCGAGAAGTACCGAACCGTGCTCGTGCTCTACGAAATCGAGGACATGTCGACCGAGGACATTGCGGATCTGCGCGGGCTCAATCTGTCGACGGTACGGGTGCAGCTCGGGCGCGCCCGCGAGAATTTCATCAAGCAGTACCGCCAGGTACTCGGGAAGGGTAGGTCATGAGTGACGCTTTTCACGATCCACCTCGCTGGAAAGACAGAACCGATCAGGCCAATCTGACCGAACGCAGCGCCGGCCATGCGGTTCGCTGCGCGCGCGCCGTGCCTTCCCGGTCGGCGCCGTCTCTGTCGCGCGTCGCTGCTGGCATTCGTTCGTCGCGTCCGCCCATGCGGCTGGCCTGGGTCGTGGTCACCGCGGCTCTGGTTCTGGGCTTGGCTACCGCGGCCTCGGCCGCGCGCCTCAAGCTGATCCCCAATTGGCTCATCCGCATCGTTCAGCCGCAAACGTCGGCTCCTGCTCGCGACGACGCGCACTCGGTTCGCCCGAAGGTCCGCGCCGCTCACCCGGCTTCGTCGGCCAAGGTCCCTTCGCCCTCGACCGCCGGAACCGCGGCCCCGGCTGAGCAGGTGACCAGCACGCCCGAGGCCGGCGCGGTCGCCGAGCTGGCGGCTCCGCGGTCGGCTCCAGCGAATCGCCCGGAGGTTCACGCCCGGGCGCCGAAGCTGGCCCTGGTCGAGCGCGACGAGAGCCTTCGCCCGTCAACGCGTTCGCGACCGAGCAATGCCACCGCGCGGTCGGTCGCGGCCTTCAGGTCTGGCGGCGCGATGGCAACCAATGAACCTTCGCAACACGCTCCGGATCCCTGGCCGTCTCCGCCCGTGGCAGCCACGGCCGCACCCAATTCCATCCCGCCCGTGGCGAGCACCACAAGAGCCGGCACGCCCGAGCGCACTGTCCCTGCCGCACCTGCGCCCCGAGCACAGGGCGGTGCCGGGAAGTATCTGACGGAAGCTGTCCGTTCGTTGCGTGTCGAGCATGCGCCAGTGTCGGCGCTGCGCCTGCTCGACAGTTATGACGATGAATTGAGCAAGGGCGGCTTCGGTCACGAGGCTTTGATCTTGCGGGTGGAAGCCCTGATTACGCTCGGCCGCCGGGCCGAAGTGCTGCGACTGCTCGACGGAATCTCGCTGGCCGACGTGGCGGCTTCTAGGGCTCTGCTGGTCACGCGCGGCGAGCTGCGGGCCGCCGCCAGCCGCTGCGCCGAGGGAATCGGCGACTTCGACCTGGTGTTGGCCCGTTCACGCCAGAGCGACCGGCGAGCCCTGATCGGCCGCGCCCTTTGTCGCAAGCAGCTCGGCGACGCCGCCGGCATGCGCGCGGACATCGAGCGCCTGCGCAGGGAGTTTTCGGGGCAAGCAATACCCGGGGAACTGGCGGAGTAACTGGCAACGCCGATCGGGACGGCGCTATGAGGCGGGCTCGTCGACGGCGGCGAGAGCCTCTTCGAGGTTGGCCTGGATGTGGGCGTCACCCTTGCGGGCGCACGCTTCGATGCCCTTGCGATAGACCGCTCGCGCATCCTCCGGGCGCCCCAGCGCGGTCAACACGTCGCCCGCCGGCGTGTAGCAAGCGATGTAGTCGGGCTGCTCTGCAATGAGCGCCTCGAACCCTTCCCAGGCCGCCTGCAAGTCGCCCACGCTCTTGAGCTCCATGGCCAGCGCGTAGCGAGGAAACGGATCCCCTGGCTTCTGCGCCACGAAGCTGCGCAGCACCTTGAGGCGCGGGCTCTCGCCGTCGCCGCTCAGGACATCACCCACGGGCGGCCCGGACCGGCGACTTCGTCGCGCGGCGCGCCTGCTATGATGCGGTTGCTCCCGTCCACACGAACCACGGTGGGCTTCCAGTCTCTGGCCCGCGCTTCGTCGACGCCCTCGGCGAAGGTCGCCAAGATCACGACGTCGCCGGGATGGCACAGCCGGGCCGCTGCGCCATTGACGCAAATCACGCCGGAATCGGGCTCGCCGGGGAGCGCGTAGGTCTCCAGGCGCGATCCGTTGGTGGCGTTCCAAATTGCGACCTTTTCGTAGGGAAGAATGTCGGCCGCGCGCAGCAAAACCTCGTCGATGGTTACCGACCCTTCGTAGCTCAGATCGGCATGCGTCACGGTGGCGCGATGGATCTTGGATTTGAACATTGTGCGTTTCATGGACTCTCCGTCCCGGCCGGTCCCCCGGTCCAGGCAGTGATCTACCTATCCTGTCCGAAAGCGTTGCAGTGTCAATGGTCTACGAGGATTCTGCGTTGACCCGCCCGCGTCGATCCCTCAAGGTGAATCGTACGGGCGGAAAGCTCATGGAGAGATTCACGAGATTCATCGGAGTGGACCTGGGCGGCGGCCGAGGGAAGAAGACCGCGCTGGCGGTGCTCGAACGACACCACGACGGTGTGCTGGTCACCCGCCTCTGCCCGCGCCCAAAAGAACCGCCCCTGTACGACAAGGCGCTGGTGGCGGCCATTCGCGAACGCGCCGAGCGCGCCGTGGTTTGTATCGACGCGCCTCTGACCCTACCGCCGTGCCTGCGTTGCAGCGAACCAGTGTGCCCGGGACAAGACCCATGCATTGACGCCGAGGTCATCGCCATGCGGGCACTGGTGACAGTGGAACCGGCCGACAAGCGCGACCGCCGCCGGGGCAAGCCCGCCATCACGCCGTACACCCAACGCGCGACCGACTTGTATCTGCGCAAGCGGGGACTCCTTGCGCGCGAAACCTTGGGGCAAGGCATGGGTCCCCTGGCCGCGCGGGCTGCCCACGTGGTGCGGGCCCTCGCACCCGAGTTCCGGCTCAACGACAACCTGATCGAAGTCTTTCCCCGCGCGACGCTGGAATTGTCCGGCTTTCGCGAACCGTACAAGAAGCGGGTCGACCGCCGCATCGACATCCTTGCCAGCCTGGGCGACCTCAGCTTCGGCCCTGGCGTTTGGCGCGAGGAATGCCGGCAGAGCGACCACGTGTTCGACGCCGTACTATGCGCGTACACCGGGTATCTGCGCGAGCGCGACGGCTGGCGCATTTCGCCCCTGGCCGCGGATCAGATCGATCCGCAGGGCTGGATTTGGGTCCCGCCCGAGCCCACGCACGCGGACGAAGCGACGGACGAGGCAAAGGCAGCCCCGGCAGCACGCCCGGGCGAACGCCTGCGCAACCGGTGAGCGGTCTCGCCGGCCGATTTTATGGTCGCAGCGCCTTAGCTGGCGACGGCGCCTTCTTTGACCAGATCGTCGTCCGAGTCGTGCTCGTCGTGCTGGCGCGGAAGCTCCTCGGACGTACGGTCCGGGGCAGCCATCCCGGTTCCTAGCAACGAGGCAGCGCCACGTTCGCGTAAGAACTCAAGGAAGACAATCGCAGTCGGCATCTCCGCAGCAGGAATCTCGTCGATGAGCTCGCGCGCCTGACGGCGCAGGATCTCGCCCGGCGATTCCCCGACGGGTAGAGTGTGCGTGGTCTCTGGCGTTTCCGGGCGCGCAACGACCCGACCCCAGGGCGGCGGGTTGGCGGCCTCGACGTGCAGGTGGTCAAGCCAGGTCTGGATGTGCAGATGCAGAAGCTCGGACCGATAAGCGAACCAACGTTCGCGCTCGGCCGGAAACGCAAGCAACACGTCCTTGAACCTGCGAAACGCGCCCTTGCCATCGATGGCAACCAGTAAGCGCTCTCGCAGAGCCTGTTCTTGAACCGCACCCACGAAGCGCTCCATCCAACGATACTGCTCGCGTGACGAGGCGGGATCGATGCGGAGGTAGCGCTCAGGGTTGCCGGACACACGCGTACGTCGGGCTGCCGCATCCGGCTCACCCTCGGCAATCGCCAACAAGTCCCCATTTTCCAGGTCGAGAAAACTCTCCTGGTCGGGAGAGTTCCGCTCGAAAGCAATCTCTAGGTCGCTCCAATTAATCGTGATCGACGGCATTTCTTCAACTCCTCCGGTGATCCCCTCCCACAAGGAGCACCGAAAATTAGGCGTACGTTCTAGCCTAGGATTGTCATAAGCGATTTGCAACGTCTGAAAGCTGTTTAGTCATTCATTCCCTATCGAATGGCGGTGAATCGGCCTTGCACTCAGCGAAAAGATGGGGCCGGCGCACGCAAATAGCGCTTTCCCGCACAGAATTGACGGCCCTTGACTTTGATAGCGTTGACCACCATATTGGCTCTTTCGCATTTTCGGAGGCTCCTTTGGCTCGTGTAACCGTTGAAGATTGCTTGGAGAAAGTTCCCAACCGATTCGCGCTGGTGATTCTGGCCGCAGAACGCGCGCGTCACCTCGCGGGCCGGGCCATTCCGCTCGTGAAGTGTGACAACAAGCCCGGCGTCACTGCGTTGCGCGAAATCGCCGAGGGCTCGGTTTGCTTCAACGAATCCGTCGAAGGGACAATCAGACAGTACATTGCCGAAATGCGGGCCCGCGGCGCGCGGCCCGAGCGCGAACGAATTCTGTCCAAGTAGCGCGGGCCCTTCAAGGCCCCTGCGGTCGATTGCGTAGATCGACCGCCATGCCAGACCGCCCTTGGCTCAGGGGCAGCAAAAGCCGTCAGTCATGTTGCCGACACTCACCTGCACGCACGACGGCGGGGGAGTGGTGCCGATGCAGCCGTAATAATGCGGGGGATTGCTTCCTACACAGTACGTGGCGTCTAGATCAGGCTGAGCGGTGCAGCGATAGGCATCGCTGCCGAGGTCCGCGTCGAAGCCGCCGCGCGGTCCGCATCCTGTGTCCGGCAAGAAGCAATACCCGTTCGGGCACGAACAGATTGGAATGGTGTGGCTGTAGTCTGGCGCGCAGCCGCAGGCGCCACCCAGGCATGAGTTGGGAAAATCGATTTGGTTGCTGCAGCACGACTGGCTCTTGATTTGCCCTCCCGTGGAGGTGCAGAGCTCGGCCAAAACCGCGGCGTCGGTGCTGATCAAGCCATCGAGCACGTTGGCATCGCTCCCGCCGGACCCGCCACTCCCGCCGTGCCCGGCGTCGGCCGAGCCGCCCGAACCTCCGGCGCCGCCCGAACCTCCGCTTCCTCCGCCCGAACCTGTGCCGCCCGAACCGCCGACGCCGCCCAAGGTACATCCGACGCTGGGCGAGAAGCAACCGAGATTGAGGCACGTGCAGACGGTCACGCTATGACTGCCGCTCGGGGAGCACCCGCACGCCCCAACCGAGCACATGTCAGGAAAGTCGCCGACGGAATTGCAGCACTGCTTGGTGTCGAGCTGCCCGCCCGTGGACGTGCATAGCGCGGCCAACGGACCCGCGTCGCTGCTGATCGGAAGATCCGAAGCGACGTCCAAGCTGCCGTCGGACGCATTCTGGCCTGCCTGCCCGCCGGTGGCGCTTCCGCCCGCGCCCGTGTGGGCGCCGCCGGCGCCACCGGATCCTCCGCCGCCAGCAGGAGCAGCGCCGCCCGTCCCGACCAGACCCCCGGTTCCCGGCACGCCCCCAGCCGCCACGATGCCGCCGCTGCCAGCCTTGCCCCCGGCGCCGGCTCCGCCACTTCCCAGCGTACCCGAGCCGCCGGATCCGACTTGGCCGCCCGACCCGAGGCTGGTGGCCGAGCTCGTGCCGCCGCTGCCGCCGTGCCCGAGCGCCCCGATGGAATCGGAGTTGCCGCACCCGAGTAGCGCAAGCGGAAGAATGGCGAAAAGTGAAAAAGGCGAGCGAGGTGAGAAGTGGCTAGGTCGAGTCATCGTGGTCTCCTTGTTAGGCGAAAACAGTCAGGCGAAAATGTTTCGATGAAGTCCTGGTGACGACTTGCCGGTCAACCTTTCAGGGACATTCTGCGCGGGCTCGCAATGCCCGCCGGCCGAGATCGTCTGTTCCAGTGCGCGCAAGCACAGAGGATAGATCTGCGCGCGCCTCTCGGCAGCGGCCGGCGCGAGCACGCAATTCGCCACGAATGGTCGCAAGCTCGCGCGCGCGTGGCAGAACGGCCAGATTGAGCGAGTCGAGGACGGCAAGCGCTTCAGAACCACGAGCAAGCCCGAGCAGAATCTCGGCCCGAGCCACCTTGGACTCGACCGAGAGCGAGCCGTGCGGGAAGCGACGATCGTGTGCCCCGAGCAGCGCCAGGGCCGCCTCGCCGCTCCGGTCGCGACGCCAGCGCGCAAGCGCGTCGGCCAGGGATCGCGCCTCGACGGAAAGGGCGCTCTCGGCGGGCGGAATCGGCGCTGGCGCGATCGGCGACGATGCCGACGGCGGTGACAGGTCCTGATGGGGCACCCGGCGTGCCGCGAGCGACGCATGACCCTCGGCTCCCGTGGCGACCGAGGGCGCCGTCGGAGATTCCGCCGGGGCAGCCGCGCCCGTCGGCGTGGGAGCGCCGTTGCGCAACTCTGGTGAAGCCTCGCTCGGTCGGTGGCCGAGCTTGTTGGCGGAGCGTGACTTGGCAGGCGGCGACGGCGCATCGGACCTCGATGCACCACCCACGAACGGCAACCGCCAGCCTCCGACCAAAGCCATTACGCTGCCCGCGGCTAGCAACACCGCGACGGCGGCGAGCACCGGCCAAAGGCGAAGGCTCCGGCCGGTATGATCCTTGCGCTGCAGTCGCCGTTCGATGGCAGCCACCTCGCCGTCGTCGAGCCCCTGCGTCTTAAGCGCCTCGCCGAGGAACGTCCCGGCACGTGCTTCGAGCGGAGAGGGACTTTCGCCTTTCCCCAAACGATGCATCACCTTTTCGTCAGCCTGCATGGCCGTACCTCCCGTTGCCGAATCCACCTGCGTCCGTCGCAGCCGCTTCTGGTTCGGATGCTTGAAACGCCTTCAAAAAGCGCTCGCGCGCCCTATGCATTCGCAACCAAACGTTGCCGACCTTGATTCCAAGCAGCGCCGCGATCTGCTCGCCCGACATCTCCTCCAGCTCGAAGAGAATGAGGATTTGTCGGTCAGCATCGGACAAGCGATCGAGCACGCGGTACACACGCGCGATGCGCTCTTTCCTTTCCAGATCCTCGAGCTGAGTCGGCGGCTGGGCGGGCAGCTTGCGGCCCACGTCGCTAGCGGACCCGGCCAGCCAGTGGCGTAGGCGATCCTTGCGCCTACGGTGGCGCACTACCTTCTCGGTGATGCCGAAGAGCCAGGTTGCCAGGCTGGAATCGCCGCGAAAAGAGGTCAGCCGCCTCTGCGCGATCTCGAATACCTCGTGGACCAGGTCGGGCAGATCGAAGCCGGGTCCTGCCAGCCGCTCGGCCCAACGGGCCACGTCCCGAACATAAGTTCGGTAAATGGTCGCGAGATCCTCTTGAGCGCGTGCGGAGTCAGCAAGCATCCGGGCTATCTCTGGTGACGGCTCGCCGGTCGACCTTTCGTCACGGCGCCCAGAAAAGCCCAATCCCGAATGCCAAATCCCAACCCGGCAGATTCGCGGTCGAGACGTCGTCGTCGAGCCGGAGCTCCTCCCGGCCAAACCAGTAGGTCCCGCCCGCGAGGACGAAGGGCGAAAAGCGCTTTCCTGCCATCACCAGGCGCAGGCTGGCGGCCGCACCGGGCACGACGTGGGTCGCAAAGTGGGTGACCGGCAGGTCCTTGCCACGGACAATCAGAACCCCGAGCCGCCCCGACGCACTGACCTCGCCTTGCACGCGGCCGTGTCCGAGCCGGAGGGCCACGCCAGCTTCCAGCGCAGGGCGCGTGTAGCGGGCTGTCCCAGCGCCGACGCTCTGGTCGCGTTCGGTGGTCGCAGACACTCCCACGAGTCCGCGCACAGGCCCTGCCAGCACTTGCCTTACCTCGATGACGGCGCCGGTTGCGAGGCCGTTACCGTCGAGTGCCGCGGTCAGCGCCAGCGAATACTCGTCCTGGTGCTTGTCGGACGCCTGCGATGATGCAGGCGGCTTGTCTGCGACGAGTGGCGTCGGCGGACTCCCCTTCGCGTCGGTTGATCCCACTGTCCCGGTCGGAGTGGTAGAAGCGTTCGGCGCGCTCGCTGGTCTTGCCCCTTCGGGCCAGATGCCCATCCAGGTGGCGACCAGGACCGCGGCCACCGTGGCGCGTTCGTGGCAGTTGGCCGGCGCTTCCACCTCGCGACTGCCCACCGTGACGCCGTCGCGTCCCCGCAGCACCACCCGCATTTGGTTGGCCGCGACGACGATTTCCGGCGGCGCGATGCCGAGGGCGCCGACTCGCGCAAGCTCGGCATCGACGTCGGCCTGACTGGGGCACGGCGCTTCCGGCCCCGGCCGCTCCAGCGCTGAAGCGGCGGCGGCCAATGCAGCCAGAGCAATTCCTGCCCACATGCTGCGACCATACAGCGGACGGCGAATTCCGGCACGCGATTGTCGCAGCGAATTGTCGCGGCCCAACTCGCTGTGAAAAAACGCACAACGGACCCGAAATTCGCGCATACTCCACCGGGCACAGGCCGGCCGCCGGCCAGGAGAAGCACATGAGCAGTCACCACGAATCGCCAGCCAGCCATAGCTTGGCTGCGCGGCTTGAAAAAGAAGGCGAGGTCAGCGTCGCGGACTGCTACCAGTGTGGCAAGTGCACCGCTGGTTGTCCCGCCGCCGAGGACATGGACGTCGCGCCTTCGCAGGTCTTGCGCCTTCTGCAAACCGAATCGCCCAAGCACGAAGAACGCGCGCTGAAGTCGATGTCGATTTGGATGTGCATCGGCTGCGAGACCTGCTTCACCCGCTGCCCGCAGGAAGTGGACCTGCCGCGCACCATGGACTTCCTTCGACAAGAGTCGCTGGCGCGCAACCTGGCCAACCAGGACGCGGACGACGTGGTCGCTTTCCACAAGGCGTTCCTGAGCTCGGTCGAGAAGGCAGGGCGCCTCTTCGAGCTCGGCATGATTGGCGACTACAAGCTACGCACCGGGCACTTCTTCAAGGACATGGGCATCGCGCCGACCATGTTCCTGAAGGGCAAGATCGGGCTTTTCCCGCATGGCGGCGCCGACAAGCGCGAGGTGGCGGAGATCTTCGCCCGCGCCCGCCAGGTGAAGAAGGAGTCGCAGCAATGAGGATCGGCTACTACCCTGGCTGTTCGCTCTCGGGCACGGGGCGCGACTTCGGCGAGTCGATGGACGCGGTGGCCAAGGCGCTCGGTATCGAGCTGGCGGAGATTCCAGAGTGGACCTGTTGCGGTTCGAGCTCGGGGCACATGACCGACCGGCTGGTGTCGGTGGCGCTGCCGGCGAACGTGCTTTTGAAGGCGCAGAAGGCCGGCTTCGATCAGGTGATGGCTCCGTGTGCGGCTTGCTACAACCGCCTGGCCACCGCCAAGCACGAAATCGAAACCAGCGCGCAGACCAAGGCGCAGGCGGAAAAGATCCTGCAAACCAAGCTCGAAAAGCTGCCGCGCGTGCTGAACGTGGTCGAGATGCTGGCGCAGGTGAGCGACACAATTGCTGCGAAGGTCACGAAGAAGTTCGACGAGACCGTGGCCTGCTACTACGGGTGCCTGCTGGTGCGGCCCGCGAAGATCACCGGCTTCGACCGCACCGAGGATCCGGTGGAAATGGACAAGCTGGTCACTGCCGTGGGTGGCAAGACGGTGGACTGGAGCTTCAAGACCGAGTGTTGCGGGGCTTCGTTCTCACTGTCGAAGACCTCCGTGGTCGGGCGCTTGGGCGCGAAGATCCTGCAGAACGCGGTCGCGCACAAGGCGGACGCGGTCGTGGTGGCGTGCCCCATGTGCCATTCCAACCTCGACTTGCGACGTGGGGAGATCAATCAGCGGCTGGCCGCGAAGATCGACATTCCAGTTCTCTACATCACCCAAGTCATCGGCCTAGCGCTTGGCATTCCCGGCAAGAAGCTCGGGCTTGGCCGCCATTTTGTGCCGGTGAAGTTCCCGGCCACGGCCACGGCCACGGCCACGACCACGACCACGGGCCCGCAGGTGGTGCAGTAATGTCACGGGTTGGCGTCTTCATTTGCCACTGCGGCGAAAACATCGCCGGCACGGTGGATGTCGCCGCGGTCGCCAAGGCGGCGCTGGATATGCCCGGCGTGGTGCACGCCGTGGAATACAAGTACATGTGCTCGGATCCCGGGCAGACCATGCTCAAGGACGCCATCAAGGAGAAGAAGCTCGACGGCGTGGTGGTGGCTGCGTGCTCGCCGCGCATGCACGAGCCGACCTTCCGCCGCACGGCCGAAGAAGGCGGTATCAACCCATTCCAGTGCGAGATGGCGAACCTGCGCGAGCATTGCTCGTGGGTGCACGAGAAGGCGCCCGCGACGACCGCGAAGGCCGTCGACCTGGTGCGACTGCAGGTCGAAAAGGTCAAGCGCAACCTGCCGCTCAATCCGATTCGCGTGCCCATCACGAAAAAAGCGCTGGTGCTGGGTGGCGGTATCGCCGGCATCCAGGCCGCGCTCGACATCGCCAACGCGGGCAATCCGGTGCTCCTGGTGGAACAGTCGCCCTCCATCGGCGGCCACATGAGCCAGTTGTCGGAGACTTTCCCGACGCTGGACTGTTCCCAGTGCATCCTCACCCCGCGCATGGTCGAGGTGGCGCGCCATCCGAACATTACGCTCTACACGTATTCCGAGCTGGAAAAGCTGGAAGGTTTCATCGGCAACTTCAAGGCCACCATCCGCAGGAAGGCGCGCAAGATCGACGAGAAGATCTGCAACGGCTGTGGCGTGTGCCAGCAGAAATGCCCGGTGAAGAAGATTCCCGATCAATTCAACGAGGGACTCTCCAACCGACCGGCGATCTTCGTACCGTTTCCCCAGGCGGTGCCCAACAAGCCGGTGATTGACGTCGAGAATTGCACCTACTTCAAGACCGGCAAGTGCAAGGCGTGCGAGAAGCTTTGCCCCACCAAGGCCATCCGCTTCGATCAAGAAGATCAGATCGAAGTGCACGACGTGGGCGCGGTGGTGCTGGCCACCGGCTACAAGACCATGCCGGTCAGCAATTTCCCTGAATACGGCTACGGCAAATTCAAGGACGTCATCGACGGCATGAAGTTCGAGCGTCTGGCATCGGCGTCGGGGCCCACCGGCGGCGCCATCAAGCGACCGTCCGACGGAAAAGAGCCGCAGCACGTGGTGTTCATCGCGTGCGCGGGCAGCCGCGACCGCGCCAAGGGCGTGCCGTACTGCTCGAAGATTTGCTGCATGTACACCGCCAAGCACGCCATGCTGTATCAGCACAAGGTGCACGGCGGAACTGCCACGGTCTTCTACATGGACGTGCGCGCGGCCGGGAAAAACTACGACGAGTTCGTCCGCCGCGCCGTCGAGGAAGACGGCGTGAAATACGTGCGCGGGCGGGTTTCGCGCGTGTACGAGGACAACGGTCAGCTCGTGGTCAAGGGCGTGGACACCTTGCTCGGCGGCGAGCAGGTGGAAATTCGCGCCGACATGGTGGTGCTGGCCACCGCCGTGCAAGCGCAGGACAACGCGGAAGAGCTGGCGCAGACCCTGCACGTGTCCTACGACCCGTACAAGTTCTTCGCCGAGGCGCACCCGAAATTGCGGCCGGTGGAAACCAACACCGCCGGCATCTTTCTGGCGGGCGCGTGCCAAGCGCCGCGCGACATTCCCGAAACCGTCGCGCAGGCGAGCGGCGCGGCAGTCAAAGTGTGCGGCCTGTTTTCGCAGCCTACGCTTACCCGCGAGCCCATCATCGCGGTGGTCGACCGGCAAGCCCCGCCGGTGTTTTCGAACTGCGTCGGGTGCTTCCTGTGCAAGTCGGCCTGCCCGTACCAGGCCATCGAGGAAGAAGCCATCAAGAATCGCAACGGCGACGTCATCAAGACCGTCGCCAAAGTGAACCCGGGCCTTTGCCAGGGTTGCGGGACCTGCGTGTCGACCTGCCGGACCAAGGCCATCGACCTACAGGGATACTCGAACGAACAGATCTTCGCTGAATTGATGTCCATCTAGTTCCGGAGCCAAGCCATGGCCGAACCATTCGAACCCAAATTGACCGCTTTCGTGTGCAACTGGTGCACCTACGCGGGCGCGGATCTCACCGGCACCAGCCGCATCAAGTACCAGTCCAATGTGCGCGTGATTCGCCTGCCTTGCACCGGGCGCATCGACTTCATGATGGTGCTGAAGGCGTTTTCGCGCGGCTCCGACGGCGTCATCATCTCGGGCTGCCACCCCAACGACTGCCACTACACCTCGGGCAACTACCATGCCCGTCGGCGCTGGATGGTGTTCCGCGATCTGCTCGACTTCGTCGGTGTCGATTTGAATCGGGTGACGTTCTCGTGGGTGTCCGCCGCCGAAGGCGCCAAGTGGGCCGAATTGGTCAACGAAACCACCAACCGGGTCCGCGAGCTGGGGCCGTACAAGGAAGTGCAACAGCTCGCAGCCGTGGGCATTGAATGAGGATAGCCTGATGGAAGCGCTGAGAAACAAAGCCAAGGAACTGCTGGCCGCCGGCGCAGTGAAAGTGGTCATCGGCTATGGCCAGGGCACGGGCGACAGCCGGCGCCCGGTGTTCGTGCATTCGGCCGACAAGGTGACCGATTTGGTGTTCGACAAAGCGTGTACGCAAAACTTGGCGACCTATTTGACCAAGTCCGAGGTTCGCGCCATGGGCCGCATGGCCATTGTGGCGGTGCCGAGCACGTTGCGCAGTATTTTGCAACTGGCTGCCGAGAAGCAGTTGCGCGAAGAGAATGTGGTCGCGCTGGCCATGATTGATGGCGTGATGAAGGACTTGTCCACTTTCGACGCCATCGAAGAGACTGTGGCCACCGTTCCCGACGCCATCAGTGAAGCTGATCAGAAGGTGATCGACAAGCTGATGGCCATGTCGAGCAGTGAGCGGCGTGCCTTCTGGGCCGACGAGCTCGGTCGCTGCGTGAAGTGCTACGCCTGCCGGTCATCCTGCCCCATGTGCTACTGCGAGCGCTGCACCATGGACTGCAACCGCCCGCAGTGGATCCCGGTCGCCAGCCACGCCATCGGCAACCTTGAATACCACGTGGTGCGCGCCATGCACCTCGCCGGCCGCTGCGTCCAATGTGGCACCTGCGGCGCCGCGTGCCCCGTCGGCATTCCGGTGCACCTCTTGACCTTCTTCGCCGAGGGCACCGTGCGCCGGCAGTTCGGCCAGAAAGGCGGCGCCAGCGCCAAGCTGGACTACGCCATGTCTACCTTCAAACCCGACGACAAAGAACAGTTCATTCGGTAATCGGCCATGAGCGACAAATACATCATCAGTGAAAGCGGGGTCGGAAGCCTGATCGACGCCATTGGGAAGTCTGGGCGCCGGGTCCTAGGCCCCAAAGAGGTCGCAGAGCGAATAGAGATCGCAGAGATAAAGAATGCCGCTCAGTTGGCGACCAAGGGGCAGTCGATCGTCTCGGCCAAGGGGACGGTGTTCCCGAAGGTCGAGCGATTGATGAAGTACAAGTACGAGGGCAAGAACATCGTCCTCGACGACGTGGATCCCAACGCCGCGCCCACAGTGCTATTTGGCGTGCGCCCGTGCGAGGCTCGCGCCTTCCACGCCCTGGATGTGGTCTTCAATTGGGACTACAAGGACAAGTTCTTCAATGCCCGCTTGGCCAATACCACGGTCGTCGCTATCGGTTGCACGGAAGCGGATGCGTCGTGCTTCTGCACCTCGGTGGGCTCGCGGCCCGACGACCCGCAGGGCAGCGATATTCTGCTGTCGAGGCTGAAGAGTGGTGGCTACCTGGCCGAGGTCAACACCGACAAGGGCAAGGCGCTGGTCGCGCTGGCGAAAGATGTGTTCCAGCCCTTGCCCGGCGTCGCCGACCTAGTGCCCGCAGCGACGGTCGCCCCCGCCTTCGACGCCAAGGTGCTGGAGCAGAAGCTGGCTGGTAAGTTCGACAACCCGGTTTGGCTGGAACAGAGCTTGCGCTGCCTCGGATGCGGCGCGTGCGCGTTCGTATGCCCCACCTGCGTGTGCTTCAGCATCGAGGACGAAGCCGACGCCCGCCGAGGCGAGCGCTTGCGCACCTGGGACAGTTGCGGCTTACGCCTGTTCACGTTGCACGCCTCCGGCCACAATCCGCGCGACAAACAGAGCCAGCGCTGGCGCCAGCGCGTGTACCACAAGTTTGCCTACTACCCCGACCGTTTCAAGACCCTGGGCTGCGTCGGCTGCGGCAAGTGCTCGCGCGCGTGCCCCGTGGACATGAACCTGAAACAGCACCTGGCCCAAGCCGCCGAGGGTTAAGACCATGACCGCGATGGAAAAGGATTCTCAGAACATCTACAAGCCCTACCTGATGCGCATCGCTGCCATCACCGACGAAGCCCCCGGCGTACGCACCTTCCGCCTGGAATTCACCGACGCCAGAGAGGCCGAGGCCTTCCAGTTCAAGACCGGACAGTTCGGCCTTTACAGCGCATTCGGCGAGGGCGAATGCACCTTCTGCATCGCCTCGTCGCCCACTCGCAAAGGCTACATCGAGTGCACCTTCCGCGAGACCGGCCGTGTGACCAGCGCCCTTGGCGACAAAGACGTGGGCGACATCGTCGGCTTCCGCGGTCCTTACGGCAACGTCTTTCCCCTGGAAAAGTGGAAGGGCAAGAACCTGATCTTCGTCGCCGGCGGCATCGCCTTGCCGCCCCTGCGCAGCGTGATCTGGAATTGCCTGGATTTGCGGGATTGGTTCAAGGACATCACCGTCGTGTACGGCGCGCGGACGGTGAACGATCTGGTCTACAAGCACGAGCTCGAGGAGTGGGGCAAGCGCACCGACATGAAGCTGGTGACCACGGTCGATCCCGGCGGCGAGCGCCCCGGCTGGACCGGCAAGGTCGGCTTCGTCCCCCACATCGTGGAGCAGATCGCGCCCGCCGCAGCGAACACCGTGGCCATCGTGTGCGGCCCGCCCATCATGATCAAGCTGACGCTGCCCGTGCTTGCGAAGCTGAGCTTCGGGAAGACGGAGATCTACACGACGCTAGAGAACCGCATGAAGTGCGGCCTAGGCAAGTGCGGGAGATGCAACACCGGGCGGAGCTACGTCTGTAAGGACGGCCCGGTTTACACGCTCGCGGAGCTGGAGAAGCTGCCGGCGGAGTATTGAGCCAGGCTGAGTTCTCTCTGAAGTCGGATTGTCATTGGCTCCGCGGTCCCTTGCCGAGCACGCGGACGATCCTGTTCTCGAGTTTCTGCGAGAGACCGGGAAGATCCTCTGAATTCCATGCAATGAGGTTTAGGTGGGCTATGTCGAAGTGGACTCGGTCTTCTACGTCCTTGCTCACTTGGGAATCTTCGCAAAGATAGAAGACTTCCGTACCCAGCCCTTCCGCGAAGCCCGCCTCGTAGTAGACGCCACCTCGGTTCAGTTTGAAGTCGGCGACAACGAATCGGCTCTCCCTTATCCTGGCGAGGATCTTGTCCATGATACCTCCGTTGTACTCATCCTCATCGATTCGTAGCGGAGCGTATCCGGCCAAACGAATCCCTTGCTCGATCGCCTTCTTCACCGGATCCAAGGATCTGTGAAACGCCATGGCGATGAACCCGATGTCGCCCTTCGCCTTTGGGCGATCCGCCAGCCACTTCCAGCCCTTCACGGTGACCTGGACGCTCTTGCCGGACGCCGCGTGATATATCAGGTAGCCAAACTCCGAGGCCAACGCGTCAACGATGGCCCTCCATTCCCCGCCCGAACGGCACCAAGCGAGGGGATAGTTGCCCGCGGGATCCAACACACAGTACTCGCCTATCTCCTTGCTTTTCCCCGCGTACGTCTGGAGCACCAGATCGAGCTTCTCTTCGACGGTCTTTTCAGCAATCTGTCCCTCTCTTACTCGCTGGATGAGGTCTAGATCCACCACGGTGAGTCCCGGCTGGGACTTCGTCACTGCGCTGAGAAGGTGCCGCTTGCCAGCGAAGTCGCTCCGCCTCAGTTCGAGGTCGATCAGGCCCGTGGAGACTTCGAACCGGCCACAGGTTGGACAAACGACGTGATAGATGATGTTTTCCCCGCCGGCCACACGATTCAGAGATCCAGGGGTGCCGTCACACAGTGGACACTGGTTGGAGTTGGTCATGGCGTGTTCTCTCCTCAGAAGGTGAGCCTACACGCCTTCCGCACTGCCAGCGCCGCGATCTGGCGCGAGGGAGGTGCCAGGCGCTTCTTGCCGCGCACCAACCGCCCGACTACAGCAGCCCGCGAAGCTCTTCCATGTCCAGCCTGGCTCCTCGAAGTATCGAACGCAGGGTGCCCGGCGGAAGGTCCTTGCCCGGATGGACCGGAACGGTGGCGCGACGGGTGGGATCATCGCGATGACGTAGCGATACGTGGCTGCCAACTTGTCGCAATTGGATAAACCCTGCCTTCTCCAGCGCCCTCACCAAGCGGGCTCCGTTCACCTGGAGCAGCGGGCTCAAGCAGCCTCGACGTCGACCATCGTGAAGTGTGCTCGCGGCGGAGGAACCGGCAACCCGTCGGCCCGCAGTCCTTCCAGGTGACAGGTGACCGCCTCCCGGATGTTCTGAATTGCATCTTCGTAGGTGTCCCCCATGGAGGCGCATCCGGGCAGATCCGGAACACAGACGGAAAACCTTCCATCTTCTTCACGCTCGACAACAACGGGATACGCAACGGTCATGATTACGGCAAGAATACCACGGTTTCTTCAGCAGCCAGGCGCCAGAGACCCATGTTGCGCTGGGCGGCTCCGGATTGTTACGTTCTCGAGCCCTGGATCTTCGGAGGATCTGGGACTACAGGGGCTCTGAGCTGCTGGCTTTTGCGGTTGGTGCGCCCGCGAGGTAGGCGCGCGTTGCCCGGTGCAAGAACAGCGAGCCTACCAGAGTAAGCAGCAATCCATGCACGAGGACAACTCCCAACACCTCGGATGCAGTCGGGACGTTCTCGAACAGAACGCCATTCAGATCGGGCGGAGCTGGGGCACCGATCGATTGGATCGCACGGCCGAGTCCCAATAGCCACCAAACGGCCCCGGCAGCGGGAGCAACGACTGCGGAACCCCGGAGCCAGCGCTGCAGAGCGAGCAGCAAGACGACCGTAACCGCTACGACGGCGAGAGTTTCGGCCACCCACGCCCACGGGAGATGGAAGGGCTGACTCCTGACGACCACCCAACTGTTGGCAATTCGCACGATCGCCACCACCAACTGGACGACAATCACCAGTTGGAGAATCCACAAGCACCAAGGCTTGCTCGAAGGCTTGGTTGAGTCACTCATGACGGTCGGTTGGATCATAGATCGGGCGTGACGCCAGAGCCTTAAATTCCGGCCGCGCAGGAAGTGCCAGAGACCTACCGGGAGAAGGTGCCAGCGACCTATCGCGCACCCGCTGCCCGACTCGGATGGACCGGAGCGGTCATGCTCCATTCACCTGGAGCAACGGTCTCAAGCAGCCTCGACGTCGACCATCGTGAAGTGCGTGTGGGGCGGCGGGACGGGCAGACCGTCGGCCCGCAGGCCTTCCAGGTGGCAGGTGACCGCCTCCCGGATGTTCTGAATCGCCTCTTCGTAGGTGTCGCCCATGGAAGCGCATCCGGGCAGATCCGGAACGTAGACGGAGTACCTTCCGTCCTCTTCGCGCTCGACAACAACGGGATACGCGACTGTCATGACGACAGCAAGGATACCACGATTCGTCCTGCTCGCCGGAATCGGACGTGCCCGTGAGCCTCCCACACGGGGATCCTACTCAGCCATCGTACAAGTTCGCGCAGTCGTCCAACGCGTCGCCGCCCAGGCTAGGTACTAGAGCACCGAACGGTTTGAATTCCCCGTGAATCCAAGGAACGCGTGGCGCTGCCAAGGCCGCTGTGCGGAGCACGCGCAAACCTTTTTTCACCACAGAGAACACAGAGGACACAGAGGCCGGAAGATGAAGGGGTCGCCGGATCTCGATCCGAAACCCTTCCTTTCTCATCCGTCTCTGTGTTCTCTGTGTCCTCTGTGGTTAGAATCCGGAAATTGCTCGGCTTTCAAACCGTTCGGCGCTCTAGAAATCCTCCAGCGTCTTCACGAGCTCGACCTCGAAGCCCTGGCGGATTTCGATGAGTGACGAATGCGTTGCCGGCGGAACGGCCTCGATGAGGACCCCGTCCGGATCGGCGATGCCGCCTTGGATGTCCTCGTCGGTGAACTGTAGGTGCCTGACCGGCACCCAGGCGTCGGAATCGCATAGCTCGTTCGCGTCGCCGGCGAGGACGGCAGGCGCCACGAAGACACCCAACAGGCTCACAATTCCGACCAGGCTGATGATGTTCGCCTTCATGATGACCCTCCTGCCGGGATCAACGAACCAGGCTCCCAAACGTTCCCCCGCCAACGTGTGTTATACTGTTGTGGTAGCTGGGAACGAATTGGGCGGCGGAACGTTGATCCAGACAGGAGGCACCATGCGCGCCCTGGACGGAAAAGCGCTTCTCGAGCACGGTGAAGCCATCGCGCGCCGCTACGCCAGTCGCGTCGGCGCGGAGGTTGCCGAAGAGCTGTGCGCTGAGGCGGTGCTGCGCGCGTTGCGCTCGCCAGCACCAGACGGCCGCAGCGAGCCGTGGCTGGAAGGTATCTACAAGAACTTGGTCATCGACCATTGGCGGCGACGACAGCTTATCGCCGTGGACGTGAACGAGCTGCACGTCGTTTCCACAAGCCTTACGCCCGAGGACAGCCTGCTCGCGCGCGAGCGCCGCCGCCTGGTGCGCGCTGGCCTGCGCCGGCTGCCGAGAGAATCACGGCAGGCTTTGCTGTCGCGCTACTACGGCGAGCTGGACGAGACAGCAGCCGCCCACCGTTTGGGCGTCGCAGGGGTAACGGTGCGCACACGCGTCCACCGCGCACTCGTACGCCTGCGTGCCCGGCTTGGCGACCTGCGGGCGTTTCTTCCGCCGCTTTGGGGCCGGCTGACCGGACAAATCGCCGCGGTCGGTGTAGCGCCGGTTCTGGTGGCCGCTCTCATGGTCAGAGGCGCCAGCGCGCCCGAGGCGCAGCCGCTCGAAATCACGGGCACGCCGACCCTGGCGTTGCGGGTGGCTCCCTCGTTGGTCAGGACCGAGATTCACCCGCCTGCGCCGACAGCCCTGCTCGCACCCATGCGCGCCCATGCGGCGAAGAAGACAACGGCGGTGTTGCCTGTTGCCATGGCAACGGCGATGCAGCCGGCACCTGCCGTCATGACGGAGATCTTGTGGCCCGAGCACGTGGATATCTTCGCCGAGCCCGACAAACGAACGCTGCCATGCATGGTCGAGGCTCCGACCACGTTTGCGCTTCAGATCGAAAAGATGGTTGAAGACCAGCTGTAGTGCGTGCAGTGAGAGTGCGCACTTTGCCCCACAGCGACGGCGGGAAACAGTTGGCGATCTGTCGACGCGCTGTTATCCTGGCCCCGCGTCGGAAGCTGAAAGCTGCACGTTCCGGCGTTTTCTTTCAGGAGGAATAGGATGAGAGACCTCGAGAAGACGAAGCTGGTGGTAGCTGTAGCAGCGGTGATCGCCCTAGGCGCTGGTGGAGCCTTCCTCTGGAGCTGCGGCGGCGGCTCGGGCTCCGGATCGGGATCGGGCTTCAGTTGCTCGCTGACTGTGGCTGGCCAAAGCTATTGCTACGCCTACTCGAACCTGACGTCCGCCACCGGGAGTAGCGCCAAGTCGATGTGTTCGAGTCAGGGCGGTACCATCGTCAGCGCCTGTCCGACCGATGGATTGGTCGGCTGTTGCGAAATCTCGCAAAGCGGGCTGACTTATCAAAGCTGCGACTATTTCGGCACGGAGGAGACGGATCAGATGGGCTGCGCCGGAACCTGGACCAGTGGCAGCGCGGGGCTCAACAACGGCGGGTCGACGTCGACCAAGACCACGACAACGACGTCATCCAATACCAGCACGTCGACGAGTTGCACAACCTCCAGCGGAGGCGGCGTCTGCTGCCCGGAAGGGTATTGCACCCTCGGCAGCGCGCACGGGTACTTCTTCTCTTACTCCGACGCAAACGACGGCGGCTCGAGCACGGCCACCCTTCCTCGGTCCGACACGATGTGTGTCACGGGCACTGCCGCGGGCACGGTCTGCAGCGCGCAATCCTGCTACTCCTCGCACTGGGGCGCTGGCATCGGCGTCAACCTGAACCAGCCGAAGGGGCAGAACACGACGCCAGCGAACTTCGCTTCCGCAGGCTCAAGCGGCGTGACCTATGCTCTGGATGCGTTCGGGGGACAAATGCGGCTGGTGGTCGGTGATTCCAAGACCGACTATTGTTACAACCTGACCTCCCCAAGTGGCACAATCCCGTGGAGCAGCTTCAACAGTGCTTGTTGGGGCTCCGGCACCCCCCTTAGCGGCCCGCCGGCGAGCTTCACCTCTGTGAGGTTCCAGGTAGTGGCCGACACGAGCTACGGCGACGACACCTCATTCGATTTCTGCGTCACCAAGCTCAGCCTCTGAGAGTCCGGGTCGCGGCCGCCCTCACGACTTTGCCGATCGTGTCCCAGGTGCGCGTGGTCTGGCCATCGCCGAACGTCCGCTTGATCATCTCCATGAAGACGGGACCGAGCGGCGTCGGCGTATACGAGGCGAAGGCCTCGCGACCTTGCACGCACCAGATCTTCGCCCCCTCGCGCTCGATGGGCAGCGCCACGGCCGGCTTCCTGTCTTCTCGCAAGAAGGTCACCACACGCTTGGCGGCGGCGGGTGGCCGAAGGTCAGCGAAGGGATCTCTGTCGAGCAGCGCTTGCAAGTCCTCGATGGAGCGCACGATGGTGAGAAAGCTCCGGCCGAGCCGTTGGGTCATCGCTTTCTCGATAGCGCTCGCCAAGCTGGCCTCGCTGCCGCGGCCCGCGCTGAACACCACGTTGCCGCTCGAAAGGACAGTTTTCACGTCTCGGAATCCGACGGACTCGAAGCACGCCGCGACCTCCGACATTTTGGCGTTGGTCGGAGAGACTCCTCTCAGGAACGCGGCGTAGCGTGGCATGCCGCATAGACTAGCAGGGAGGATTCGTTGCTGCTCTCGGTCGGCGAGGACACGTCATTCAATACATACTTCACTGGAAGACACCCCCCGAGTGCCCTCCCGTCCCCGACGTTCCGCCGTGATGGCTGGAGCTACAACCCAAGAGGCCCACGGCAGACACAACCACAAGAAACCGGACAGCATTGCTCGTCATGCCGGCCCCCCTTTGGCGAAAATACGACGGCATTCTACGCTTGCCCTTTGCTCGTCACAATGGCCCTGTCGACAGGTTGCAATCGAGGCGGTGCAGCCGCTGGTCGCGAACCAGGCGATTCGAAGGACGCGTCCCATTCCGGGTGCGGGATCCGGTAAGGTAGGCCCATGTTCAAGCGCATCGCCCACGTCTGCCTGAATGTGAAGAACCTGCAGCGGTCGCTCGATTTCTACACGCGAATTGGGCTCGAGCCGGTGTTCCGCTTCACGCGCAAGGGCGCGCTCTTCGGGGTCTACCTCAAGCTTGCGGAATCATCCTTCGTGGAGATCTTCGAAGATCCGGCGCTCGATACGCCGGTGAATACGGGGATCGTGCACTTCTGTTTGGAAACGGACGACATGGATCGTTTGATGGCCGACCTGCGCGGGCGCGGTATCGCGTTTGCCGAGGAGAAGCTCGGTTGTGACCACACCTGGCAGATCTGGCTGAAGGATCCCGACGGAAACGCTTTCGAGGTGCACCAGTACACGCCGAAGAGCATGCAGTTCCAAGGCGGCACGGTGGAAGCGGATTGGTAGGCGATCGCGTGTTTGCACTCCCCGCGGGCGTCCTCCGCCCTCGCCGGAGCTATGCTTGCCTTCGCAAGAACACATGTACGGCCGCGCGGCTGCCGGGTACGTGCTTTTCGACCGCGTAGCCCAGGGCGCGCAGATCGAGGCCGCCCAGCAGGTGCTCACCCTGCCCTAGCACCACCGGCGAGATGGCGAGGTGAAGCTCGTCGATAAGGCGGGCGCGCAGGTACTGCCGAATCGTAGCGACGCCGCCGCCTAGCCGCACGTCCCTGCCCCCGGCGGCTTCTTTGGCTTGCGCTAGCGCTGATTCAATTCCGTCAGTGACGAAGCGAAACACGGTTCCGCCCTTCATCACAAGCGGCGCCCTTGCATGGTGGGTGAGCACGAAAACCGGGGTGTGGTAGGGCGGCTCGTCGCCCCACCAGCCGCGCCAGCTCTCGTCGGGCCACGGCCCCCTCACCGGTCCGAACATGTTGCGGCCCAGGATCCACGCCCCGACGTTCTCGAAGCCCTGCGCGGCGATGTCGTCATCCAAGCCGGATTCACCACTTTGATCCCCGTGCATCTTCTGGAAGGTTCGTGTGTGGAAAAACCAATCGAAAAGCTCGGGTCCGCCCGCGCCCAACGGATGGTCGAGATCCTGGTTGGGCCCCGCGCCGAAGCCGTCGATGGAAACCGAAAACGTACAAACCCGAAGTCGCGACAAGGCATGCCTCCTTGGCTATTTGGATGCCGGAACCTTCCGAAGGTCGTGCGGGCGGGCCCTGCGAGCCTTGCCGTGCTAAGCCCAAGTCATGTCGCCGGGCAAGCCCAAGAACATCGATTCGTATTTGGCCTCCGTGGAACCCGGGTCGCGCGCAGTCTTGCAGCGCCTGCGAACCACGATCCACCGACACCTACCGAATGCGGAGGAGTGTATCAGCTATGCCATCCCGGCATTTCGGGTGGACGGTCAGATCGTCGGCGGCTTTTGTGCGCGTAAGCAAGGGTGCTCCTATCTTCCCTTCAGTGGCTCGACCCTGTCCGCGTTGGCCGCCGAGCTTGCGGACTACGAGCAAACCAAGTCTTCCCTGCACTTCTCACCGAAGCAGCCGCTCAACCCTCGTCTTGTCGGCCGACTGCTCGACGCGCGCCTGGCCGAAATCGCTCAGCGCGCGGGGCGAAAGCAACGCTCAAAGCAGACGCCCTCGCCGCGATGACACCAAGCACGGCTGCGTCTACGCCGCTGGTCCCGGCAGCTCGTCGCCCATTTCGAGCTTGAGCGCTCGCAAGGACAGGTGAATCTCGATGATGAAGCTGAGCAGCGAGCCTATGAGCATGAGCACGCAACCGACGAAGAAAAGGCTGAGGATGAGGGTGGATTGCCAGCCGAAAAGCGCCGCGAGGAAAAGCGTGACAATGAGCAGGGCGGCGAAGAGCGCGCTGGTGGCGCCGAAGATGATGGCGACCTGGATCAGGCGCGCCCGGCGGTACAGTACCTCAATTTGGTCCTTCAGGTGACGTCGGTGGGACTCGCCCGCCTCGCGTGTGTCGCGGATGAGCTGGCGCGAACGATCCACCGCGCGGCCAAAACGATTGGTGAGGGACAGCAGCAAGAGGCCGACGCCGGAGATCAAAATCACCGGTCCGACCGCCACCTGCAGGAGTGGGACAAGCTCGCCGAGTACTGTGGTTGCCATGGTCCGAGAGTGTACCCGAGACCGTGTCGCGCGCCCGTGCAGCATAGGCATGCTAGGGTTGCGCATGCCCCGAACGCCGCAACCTGCCACCCTGGAGAGGCTGAAAGCCATCGTCGGCCCCTCCGGGTTTTCGGTCGACCCCGACGAGCTCTCGCCTCACCTCACCGAATGGCGCAATCGTTTCGTGGGCACAACGCCGCTTCTGCTCAAGCCCGCCAACACCGGCGAGGTGGCGGATATCGTGCGTGTGTGCGCCGAGAACGAGGTGGCCATGGTTCCCCAGGGCGGCAACACGGGCCTCGTAGGTGGACAGATTCCGCGCGCCGAGGGCTCGGACGTGCTCATTACGCTCGGCCGGCTCAACCGAATTCGCCAGGTAGATCCAGTGGACAACACCATGGTGGTCGAGGCGGGCTGCACTCTAGCGGTCGCGCAAGAGGCCGCCGCCGAGGTCGGGCGATTGCTCCCCCTCAGTCTTGCGGCAGAAGGAACCAGCCAGGTGGGCGGCAACCTTTCCACCAACGCGGGCGGCATCCACGTGCTTCGCTACGGCAACGCGCGCGACGCCGTGTTGGGCCTTGAGGTCGTCCTGCCCGACGGAAGCGTGTGGAACGGCCTGCGCGCCCTGCGCAAGGACAACACCGGCTATGACCTCAAGCACCTGTTCATCGGGGGCGAGGGCACATTGGGCATCATCACCGCTGCGGTGCTGAAGCTGTTCCCACGCCCCCGCCAGGTCGCCACCATCTTCGCCAGCGTCGCAAGTCCCGACCAGGTGCTGGGGCTGCTGCAGCTTGCGCGCGAGATGACCGGCGACGCGGTCTTCGCGTTCGAGATGATCGCGCGCTTCGCCCTCGAGCTTGTGCTTCGCTATGTGCCCGGCACCACGAATCCGCTGGCCGAGCGCGCGCCGTGGTACGTGCTCACCGACTTGACAGTCGCGCGCGAAGAGGCAGAGGCATTCCTCGCGGCGGCGCTGGAGAAGGGCCTGGTGACCGATGCGGTGTTGGCGGGCAGCAGCGCGCAGGCCAAGGCGCTGTGGAAGCTGCGCGAGTCGGTTTCCGAATCGCAGAAGCACGAAGGCGCGAGCATCAAGCACGACATCTCGGTGCCGGTGTCGCGCATTCCGGCCTTCGTGGCCGAGGCCCTGGCTGCGGCCGAACGACTGATTCCGGGAATCCGGCCCGTGCCGTTCGGCCACGTGGGCGACGGCAACCTGCACTTCAACTTCACCCAGCCGGTGGGCGCCGACGCCACTACCTATCTCGCCCGGTGGGAAGAATTGAATCGGGTCGTGCACGACATCGTCGTCGCCCACGGCGGTTCCATCAGCGCCGAGCACGGCATCGGCGTGCTCAAGCGCGAAGAAGGCCGCCGCTACAAGAGCGCGGTCGAAATCGATCTTATGCGCAGGATCAAGCAGGCGATTGATCCCAAGGGCATCATGAATCCGGGCAAGGGAATTGCGTAGAAGCGGTGAGCGACATCAGGCGCCAACGCGCCGACCGACTATTGTGTGTCGGGAAATACCCTGAGGCTTCGCGACACTGGGTCTTCCGGCGGCTTCACTTCCAGCCTGACCAGGTAGAGCTGCGGCCGAGATAGGATGCACCGATTACGTCACCGGCAAACCCAGCGACAAGATCGTCGAGCGTAAAGCACATTGCACGACGCGCCCGGAGCCGTTAAGAAAGGGTGATCCGTGGCGCTTACCACCCTATCCGAAGCCGAGCTGGGCGCGGCCCTGGCCGACGCCGGCGACCGAGACGTTGCCATCGAGAAGCTGCGCCAATTGCCCAAAGCCGACGTTCATTGCCACGCGCTTCTCAATTGTCCGCTCGCGACCTACGAAGCTGTGCTCGGCCGTAAGCTGCCGCCACCGCCGCCGCGCTTTGCCAACTTCGGCGAATTCGGCGGCTACCTTGCGGCCAACCTGTTTCCGGCCACGCGTACGCTGGGCGGCATGCGCGCGCTTCTGCGCGGCGGGCTCGAACGCATGGCCGACGAGGGCGTGGTGTACGCGGAGGCCAGCATCGATCTGCTCATGCCGGTACACGTCCAGGTCGCGCCGAGCGCCATCATCGACATCGTCGCCGAGGAACGCGACCGCGTCGCCCCGCGCCTGTGCTTCGCGCCCGAGATCGGCATCAACCGTCGCATCCCCCCGGATCGGCTGTGGCCCACCTTCGTGAGCTACCTGGATTCGGGCGTGTTTCGCTGCATCGACCTCTACGACGACGAGCGCGCGGGCGACCTTGGCGAATTCCGGCGTTTCTTCCGGCGTGCGCGCGACCGGGGCCTCGTGCTCAAGGCCCACGCGGGCGAAACCTGCGGCCCCGAGAAGATCCGCCAGAGCCTCGACATTCTCGACGTGGACGTGATTCAGCATGGAATCATGGCGACGCAGGATCCTGCCCTGGTCGAGGCGCTGGCAAAGCGCGGCACCCAGCTCAACATCGGCGTCGCCAGCAACATCGCCCTCGGCCTCGCCGGCGGCTACGAAAACCACCCCATCCGCCATCTGCTCGCCGCCGGCGTGCAAATCGCGCTAGGCTCCGACGACTACACCATCTTCGGCACCGGAATATGCGATGAGATCTGGCGCCTCTACCGCGCGGGGATGACGGTCGGGGAGCTGGCGAAGGTGCGGATGGGGCCACCGGCCAATCTGCGACGGCCCGCGACCACGCCGACATAGTCGGCGGTGCACAACGCCGGCGAGGATCAATCGGTCTTTAGGCCGATGGTACGATGCAGAATTGTTCGCTTGTACCGACGTCGAGCCTCCGGTACCGTCCGCCCATGAAAATATTGCGAACTATCCATCTCGTGGTCCTGGGCATGCTTGCCGCTTGCGGTCCTCTCCCTGAGGGCACGGAAGAGCCAGAAAGCACCACGACCGATGCCGCGCCGGTTGAGCAAGGCCATGCGGCGCTGACCGAGATCGTCGCCGGCGGCGAGCACCGGTGGAGCGACTACCTAAAGCTCGATATCACCTACTGTGTGGTCAACGATTTTGCGGAAAACCGCAACAATGTCGTCAACGCGATGGCTGCAGCCACTGCTGACTGGAGTCAGGATGTTCAAGTCGCGTTCCGCTACCTGTCCGACGTCACGACCGACTGCGGGAGCTCGACGGTGCCGCGTCTGCGTGTCATCGCCGGCTACTCATACGCGTGTCCCCAGCCCGGCGGGGGCACGTCGTACCAGTACGCCCCACGAACTACCTGCCCCGACGGATCTGCGCCCCAAATGCTGCCCAATTCAGGTGGCATGGACCCTGCCAGTCAGACCGGGACACTGGCCATTGTCTACCCAAGCGCGAGCGCCTCTGCGAGCGAGCTCTTGCGAATCGTCAAACACGAGCTGGGCCATGTTCTCGGCTTCGATCATGAAGACGGATCGCTCGGCTGCTCAACCAACCATCAGGCGAACAGCGTGCCACTGACGGCGCCCGATCCAAATTCGATCATGCTCACCAACAGCTGTCCGTTGCCAACCCCGACCGCATTGTCCGCGCTGGATCGACAAGGGGCTGGCATTCTCTACGGACACGTCGGCAAGAGCACGACCAACTTTACCGGGAGCACCATGGCCAAGGGGAGCTGGTACAGCTCCGTGACGCCGATGGCCCTGGGCGCCGATCGCACGTTTACCTCCACGATCTCGGGGACCGGCGATCTGGACCTTTACCTCGGCATCGGCTTCCAGCCCTCGACCACTCGATACTCGGCGGCGTCGATGGGACTGACGGCCTCGGAAAGGGTCACTGTGACGCTTCCTAGCTATCCTTTCGGCCAGGATATCTACGTGTCCGTCTACGCCTACAGCGCGGGTACACTGCAAAGCTGGAGTATATCGAGTGGACGTCTCGACAATCCCATGACCCTGGTCTCCCGTGTTACCGCCGAAAGCGCGGCTTTCGATGCGACCTTGGCGAATCCCAGTTGCGCCCACGCCAGCTTATCCTGTGACTCGGGAACGAATCTCGCTGGGCGGGGTTTGCTGAGCGGAAAGCCCGAGGTCCATGCCCCCAACCACGCGGACACAGGTTGCAACGACGGAAACAGCGGGACCTATGGCGTGGACGAGTCGATTGAGGCCATACGGATCAAGTCGGCCGACTCGGGCCCCTTGCGCCCCGTCGCCTATGCGAACGTTTCCGTCGACGTCATCGCCTGGTCCGCGAGCGCCGTCGATCGCCTCGAGCTCTACTATCGAAACGAAGCGGGAGCCGGATGGCGCCTGATGGGGACCAAGAATCCCACGACGACAGGCCGAACCACCATGACCTTCCCCATTCAGGTGCTATACGGTGGCCCGGTCCAGACCGTACGCGCCGTCTTTCGCTACGCCGCTGGCTCGACCGGCGCGTGCCCGTCCGACATTGGTCCCTACGACGACATCGACGACCTCTCCTTCACCACCGCGCCGGCCTTCGCCGGCTACGCGTTCAAGTAGCAAAGCGTCGCCAGCAACATCGCCCTCGCCAGCCAATCGCACAATCGCAAGCAGTACGAGGCTCTCGAGCACAGGGGTACGCGAATCTCGCATCGGCCGCAGCGTGCTACCATACGACCATGAGGCTGACGCCGACCCTGACACTTACTGTCTCGAATGCCTGGCTCCTGTGCCTCCCGATGGTGCTTTCCGTCGGCGTCGCAACTGCCTTGCGCGGCGATCTGGCGAGACGCCTATCGGACATGACGGGCTACACGCCTCGCGAGAGGGCGTTCACGGTTGCCGCGTCTCTGCTTCCCTATCCGTTCATGGTTCTCGCCATCTTCACGCCGTTCGCACCAACGGGCCTCTTGTTCGTAGCCGGCCTCCTCGTCGCGATGCTCGGGAACGCCAGCTTCGCGGCGACGCTCTTCGTGTTTGCCGGGAGCTCCTCGGACCAGCCGCTGCGGGCCGGACCCTATCGCGTCTCGCGCAATCCGCTCTACGTGTCGGCGGCGCTGGTGTTCCTTGGCGTCTGTGTGTCGACGAGCAGCCTTCTGCTGGCCGCCATCCTGGCGGTGCTGCTCTTGCTCCAGCACGCGATGATTCTCGCCGAGGAGCGCGCCTGCGCGAGGAAGTACGGCGAGCTCTACGTCGCGTACGCGCGTCGCGTATCTCGCTACCTTGGCTGATGCAAGCCTATTTGCGCCCGGGTCCTGCCATCGGGTCGCAGCTTGTGCAGAACCGCGCGGACTTCAAGTCGATGTCCTCGGCGTAGGTCGAGCTGTGCATCACGCATTGGCTGCGTCGGCAGTGCAAAAGGCCGAAGGTGTGTCCCAACTCGTGAACCGCTTCCTTGGTCAGTCGGTCGAGCAGAAGCCGGTCGTCCTTGGGTAGACCGTAGATCGCGTTGTCGAGGCGGTAGGTGGAAACCACCGCGGCGGTTCCCTCCAATTGCGCCTCGCCGAACACGTAGGTGAGAATCGGGATGAAGAGGTCCACGCCCGCCACCCCAAGCACGCGCGCGTCGCGCTCTTCGCCGAGCAAGAGGTCGAGCAGCGCTGTGGCGTGGTATTGCCCGCGCGATCCGTCGAACGCACCCTCGGGATCGAAGCGCGAAGCGCGCACGACCACCGACGTGGCGAAGGCCTGCTCAAGGCGTGGCGCAAGTTGCGCGAGCACCGTCGTATGGTTCGGCAGATAGATGGGAACCAAGTGGATCGGCGCTGCGGGCATTAGCTCGGCTTGGGATCACCCGAGCCGGACGCATCGGTCGGGCTGCGCTGCAATCCGTATTTTTTGATCTTGTTGTAAAGGGTGGCGCGATCGATTTCGAGCACGTCGGCCGCCTGGGTGATGTTCCACCCCGTGCGCACCAGCGTCGCCGCGATGTGAACCTTCTCCATCTCGGCCAGCGAGCCAGTCCCGGGCACGGCTGCCGCGGGCCCGCCCGAGACTGTGAACGGAAGATCGTCGGCCGCGATGGCATTGCCCCGGCAGACCACCATGGATCGCTCGACGGCATTGGCCAATTCTCGAACGTTGCCAGGCCACGGGTAGGCAAGCAGCTTCTGCATGGCTTCGGGACTGAACTCGGTAACCCGTTTGTCCATCTGCCGCGCGAGCCGTTCTAGGAAGTGCCGGGCCAGCGCCGGAATGTCCTCGCGCCGCTCGCGCAGGGCAGGCAGCCTGATGCTGAAGACGTTGATGCGATAGTAGAGGTCGTGCCGGAAGCGCCCGTCCGCCACCGCCTTCTCCAAGTCTTCGTGGGTGGCACAGATGATGCGAAAGTCCAGCTTCACCGGCCGCGTGCCGCCCAGCCGCATGACCTCGCTGGTCTCGATCACGCGCAAGAGATCCACCTGCATCTTAGGCGGGATGGTTCCGATCTCGTCGAGAAACAGAGTCCCGTTGTCGGCCATTTCCAGGCGGCCCTTGCGCCTGAACTGCGCGCCGGTAAAGGCGCCCTTCTCGTGGCCGAAGAGCTCGCTTTCAAGCAAGCTGTCCGGCAACGCGCCGCAATTGACCGGGACAATGGGAAAGAATTTGCGCGGACTTTGCGCGTGGATGGTGCGCGCCACCAGCTCTTTGCCGGTGCCGCTTTCCCCGCGAATCATCACCGTCGAATTGGTCTCGGCCACCTGCCGGATCAGCGCCATCACGTTCTGCATGGCCGGGCTGTCACCGACGATGAAGTCGGCCGACGAAAGCTCGGCGATGGTTTCGCGAAGCTGGCTGTTTTCGTCTTCCAGCTTGCGCTCTTTAAGCGCGCGGCCCACCAGGTGGCTCAGCTCGTCCGGGTCGATGGGCTTGGTGACGTAGTCGAAGGCGCCTTGCTTCAGCGCGCGCACCGCCGTGTCCACCGAGGCGAAGGCCGTCATCATGATGACGACGATTTTGGCGTCGATGGCGTGGATGCGCGCCTGCAGCTCCATGCCGTCCATGCCCGGCATCTTGATGTCGAGTAGGACGATGTCGTAGCTCGCCTGTTCCAGCGCCTGCAGCGCGGCCGTGGCATTGGCGGCGGTGCCGACGCGAAGCCCATCCTTACGAAACCAGTGGAGCAGCGAATCGCGCACACTGGTTTCGTCATCGACGATGAGAATACTCGCTTGCTTGTCGGGCATCTATGGGGTTCCTGGTTGTTGGCCTTCGGCGCGGCGGCGCGGAAGCTTTACCGAGAAGGTGGTCCCGCGCCGCGGCTCGGATCTTACTTCGATTGTGCCGCCGTGGCTTTGCACAATTCCGTACACGATGGCCAGCCCCAAGCCCACGCCGCTTTCCTTCTCCTTGGTAGAGAAGAACGGCTCGAAGATGTGGGGCAGCACCGTCTCGGGAATGCCCACGCCGGTATCCGCGATGGTGACTTCCAGCTGCTCCGCCGCGCACACAAGCCCCACTTGCAGGGCGCCGCCGCCGTCTTCCATCGCCTCGATGGCGTTGACCAAGAGGGCGACCAGGGCTTGCTGAATCTGGTCGGCGTCGGCGAGCAGCGAATCGTCCTCGGAGGGCGACTGGTAGTCACAGGTGATCTGCGCCATGTCCATGCGGTGCCGAAGCAGAAGCAGACTGCGCTCGATGATGACCGACAGCTTGACGGAAGACAGATGCGCATGCACGGGCCGGGCAAACAAGAGCAGGTTGCGCACGATGTCCCCCGAACGCCGCGATTCCTGCTGGATCGCCTGTAGGTAGCGCAGCACCTCTTGCCGACCGGCCTGGTCGAGGGATTCGTCGCGCACCACGCGTTCCACCAGCTTCGCGTAGTTGAGGATGCCGCCGAGCGGATTGTTCAGCTCGTGCGCCACTGTGGCCGCCAACTTGCCAAGCGACGCCATCTTGTCCATCAGCATGACCTGCTTCTGGGCGCGCCCCAGCTCGGCGGTCTTTTCCACAACCTTCTGCTCCAGCTTCTGCGACCACAGGGTCGCCTCCTCGCGCGCTTGGCGCAAGTCGCTGGTCATGCGATTGAAGGCCTCGGCCAGATGGCCAAGCTCGTCCTTGGTGGTGACCTCGATGCGCGTGTCCAAATCGCCCTGCGCGATCCGTTGCGTTCCGGCCACGAGAAGCGTGACCGGCCGCCGCACGATGCGATACACGAATGCGATGGTTGCCGCGCTGACCACCAGCATGACCGCGATGGTCAGCCACAGGGATCGCCGGCGTGCATCCGCCAACGCCGCGTCGAGCGGCTCGAGCGACATCTGGACGTCCATGACGCCGAGGATCGACTGTTCGGAGACCGGCGCGTGGCAGCCGCCCTCGGCACAGCGAGGTTCGTTCTCGATGGGCTCGATGAACCCCAAGATACGGCGCCCCGCTGCGTTGGTGAACACGCGGGTGCGCTGGTCGGTGTTGGCCGCCGCGAGCGGCTGGGTGTTGTCGTGGCACGCGATGCAAGCCTGGGCCTGCATGTCGACCTTCTGACCAACCTCGGCCGGGTCCTGCGAAAATGCGACAACGCCGGTCTTGTTGTAGATGTGGATGGCCTCGATGCCGGGGCTGCTGGATACGAGCTGCACGGTGTACTGCACGTCCTCTTTGCGATTGAGCAGCATACCGTGGTTGGTTGCGCGCTTGACCAGGTCAGCGAATTTCCGGGCATAGCTGTAAACCGAGTCTGTCCATTCCTCAGACGTTGCTCGAAAACTGAGGAAGCTGTAGACGAAAAAGACCACCACGATCATGAGCAAGAGCGGCAGGAGCAGCCGCGCGCTCGCTGAGTGCAGGATTCCGGACCAGCTCCGCTTTCGCCCCTTGGCGGGTTCGGCACCGACCTCGGCACCCGCCGCGGCCCTCACAACCTTCTCGGAAGGGCCGTCGGGGGTCAGGTAAGAAACTCCTGCACCAGCTTCAAGTACACAGCGGATCCGAGCATGGTCTGCGGATCCGTGACCGGCTCACCACCGTCGGCGGCCGTGCGCCCGATCTGTGGTGCCCGAGTAGCGATCAGGTCATCCATGCGACGATGGAACCGGTGCAGCTGACCCCGGCTCAATTGCTCGGCGTCCGGCCCGCACAGAAGGCGCGGCCGCTGTTTGCGCTGCTCCGCGGTGGAAATCTCGATGTCGACCAGCCAGCCAGCGCCGTAGGGAACCGCAGTGACGAGCTCGGGACAACCGAGAACGAGATCGTTGCGCGCCTTCACCCGCCCTTCCACCGGCGACGAAATCACGACCTCACCGCCCGGAACGCCGAGCGTGGCGATGGTCTCGCCCGCTTTCACCCGCGCACCGACCTCGGGCAGGCTCACGCTGACGACCTTGCTGACCAGCCAAGCCGCCAAGGCATCCACGCCAACGCGCACGGATTCCGACGAGACCGCCTGCGCCCAAGCGTGCCCATGGCTGAACTGCCGGTCGTGCGGGAACAGGCGATACCCAGGCGGGCCCCAATCGCCTGGCGCCCACGCCGCCTGCGATCCGCGGCCGTGCAAAGCGGCGTCGAGGATGCAATGGTCGCAGTCGAAGCCTTGGTCGCACAGCCGGTAGGCAATGACCCCGGCGCGCATCCACACGCATTCCGTTTGGTCCAACGCAACCGTCCCCAGCCTCGTGCCCTCTTTTCGAACCGGGCTGGGGGCGTCCCGCTGGATCGGCAGGGCGGACCTTCGTGGCAATGCTGGCCTCTTCTTGCGACGGTTGGGTTTCATGGTCTTCTTGGCTAAGGGCAATTTCGGAGCCAAGTCGGAAGCAGGCCCTCCGTTTGTTGCCGAAATTGGGATTTCGCCAGGGCGGCCCCGGAAATAGCGGCGCTTTACCGCGCGCTGGCCCTGTACGCGCAGCGCGGGTGGCAATGGGATCGCAACCGCCATGCTGATGACTTTCTCGGCATCCCGGCCGGTCACACTGGCTTACCGGTCAAGGATGAGAGAGATAGTAACATAATTTCAAACAGTTGGCTTAACTGTAGAGAATATCGGCACTGTCCTGCGAAGAACGTAGACAAACTCTACAGCCAGGCCAAGCAGATCCGGCCAGAAGCTCGGCCAACCGGCCCCGCGCGATGAGCCGCCCTTGCGATCCTCGCGGAATCCATAGCAAAACCAACCGGCTGCCGACAGGGCCCGGCACTGGTACGGGGCTTGCGAATAGCGAGCTTGGGGGTTCCCATGACCAATCTGCAATCCGGAAAACAGATCGCGAAGACCTCGCTCGTGTACCTCGGCCTGGCCCTGGGGCTGATCGCCGCCGTGCCTTTGCTGGCTGGCCTGGCCTACGCGGTGCGATTCCTGATTCCCTTGCTTATCGTGGCCGCCCTGGTTGGGCTTGCCTTCAGCCCGAAGGTACGACGCTGGTTCGCCGAGCAGGCGGATGATTCGCCCGACTACAAGGGCTTGCCCTTCCCGACTGCCAGCTTGAAGCTCCACCCGGCGCACAGCTGGGCCAAGGTCGAGGCGAGCGGAACGCGTGTGGGCGTGGATTCGCTCGCGTTGGCTGCGATCGGGAAGCTGTCGTCCGTGGACGTTCCGTCAGTCGGAAGTACCGTCGAGCAGGGACAAACGCTTTTCAGCCTATTGCGCGGGGAGCGCCGACTGCAGGTAAAAGCGCCGGTGAGTGGGCTGGTGGTCGGCATCAACGGCGTGGCGGTCGAGAATCCGGCCGCGCTGGCGCAAAGCCCGTACGGTTCAGGCTGGGTGGTGCGACTGCAGGCTGGCCAACCCCGACGCGAGGCCACCGCGCTTATGGGCGGGACGTCGCTGCGGCGCTGGTTCCGGTCCGAAGTCGACCACCTGACGTCACTGCTCTCGGCAGGCAACCTCGGGGCTACCGCCACCATGGCCGACGGCGGACAGCTTGCGCCCGACATCGCCGAACGAATCGACGACGCAAAGTGGACCGAGATCGCCGAGCAGCTCTTCGCAAACCCGCGCGACAGGGCGTAGCCCTAGCTCAGGACCTAGCTCTGGGCCGGCATTTCGGAGTGCGGCATACAAGTTCGGTTGACACGTCGGTTACAAAAGCGCTAACAAAAGGGACATGGCTAGTAGGTGGTTGCCGTCAAACCTAGATGCCTTGTACCGCCGTTGCAGCACGCAGGGCTCGGTTAGCATGTCCAAGATCGGCCGCGCTGAAACCTCCTGGTTCTTGAAGGAAGCGCTGCTCGAAGAAGAGACCTTCATACCGCCGGACGCTGACCGCATCAGGAAGCTGAAGGCCCTGATCGATCTGGTTGACCGCAGAGGCGGTTAGCCCACGCTTAGCCCTCGGACCGGTCGCCGCCCGGCGCCACGCAATTGGCTTGAAGCGCCGTCGCCGTGGGCTAGGCTTGCGCCCATGAACAAATCACGCCTTCTGTCATCCCCGGTGGGGCTCAAGCTCGGCTTCCTGGCAGCGCTGGCGTTTCTGATTTCGACCTCCGGCTGCGGAACCACGATCGGGCTCAGCTCCGATCGATACATGCCCAAACTCGATACGGCCCCGCTGGCCAAATACAGCGGCAAGGCCATTGTCATGCACAACTTTGAGAATGCCGACAATGACACTAGCTTCTACCTGTACCACGGTCAGGGGCGGCGCTACGGCGGGCCGGTGCTGACCTCGTACTTCTGGTACTGCTTCAAGTCCACCTTCACCAAATTGGGCGTCAACGTGCTCGACGAGGCCCAGGCGCCGACCGGAACGCCAGCCCTGGACGTGAGGCTGACCCACATCAACGAGGCTGGCTTCACCGTGGTCGCCACGGTTTCGGGCGCCACCGGACAGCCGCCGTTGCAAAAGGAGTATTCGATTTCGGGGCCGCCCATCGCCGATCCGAAAGACCAGGCCGCGCTAGAGAGTCGCGCCTACAGCATGATGACCGCGCTCTTCGGCGCTATGGTTTCCGATCCGCAGTTCCAGGCCGTGGTCGCACCGTAGGCTGCTAGCGTCCCGCGAGCAAGACCTTGCCCATCGGCCCTTCGGCCAACCGGGTGAACGCATCGGGCAGCTTGTCGAACGGCAACACGCTGTCGATGAGCGGCCGGGCGTTGCTTCGGCCAAGCAACCCCAGCACCTCCTGCCAGCACGCGCGGCTTTCCGCATTCGCATAGGCGCCGACCGCAACGCCGCCCATGCGAATGCGGCGAAAGAACAGGGTCGCGGTATTGAAGCTGGGAACCGGGCCGGCCAGTCGCCCCACCAGGCTCACCTTGCCCTGGTCACCCAAGGCGTCGATGACCTCGGGCAGAAGCACGCCGCCCACATTGTCAATGGCAAGCTCCACCCGCCGGGGCGCCATGGTCTTCTTTAGCATGAGCCGCCAATTCGAATCGGCCGGATTCAAGCAAAGACCGGCGCCAAGGTCAGCAAGACGCCGTCGTTTCTCTTCGCTGCGCGAGAGCGCGACCACGGTGTGCCCCATGGCGATAGCGAGCTGTACCGCGGCCACGCCCACCCCACCCGATGCGCCGGTGACTAGCACCAGTGAATTCGCGGGCAAGGATCCCCACATGGTCAGTGCCTGATACGCGGTCAGGTACACCAGCGTGGCGCTCGCGGCTTCTTTGTCGTCCCAATTGGGCGGGATCTCGGCCAGGCTTACCACCGGAACCGCCACGCGCTCAGCGAAGGTGCCAGCCCTTTCAACCCCCACGTCGCCGCGCAGGATCAGTCGCCGATCCCCGACCGCTACGCCGTCGACGCCCGATCCAACCGCGATCACGGTGCCCATTCCGTCGCGGCCGAGGATGTGCGGCAATCGCGGCTTCGCCGGATACTGCTTCTCTGCCAAATAGGCGTCGGCAGGATTGAGCGCCGCGTAGTGGACTTGCAGAACCGCCTCGCCCGCCTGAGCAGTTGGGTCGGGCACGTCGGCCAGGCGAAGTGAACCGATGCCGCTAAAGTGATCGAGAAGCCACGCCTTCATGCATGAGAGCCTAGAACGAAAATGCCAGCAAGGGTACCTTCAACGAATGGCCGGCCGGGGTCATGGAATAGCCCGGCCAGTACGAAGGCGGCGGCATGGGGACTTGCGGATACTGATAGCGCTCGACGGCCGTAGTCTCGGCCGAGCTTTGCCTGACCATGCTGACGATGCCGGGAATGCCGATGCCCAAGCCCACGCCGGCCGAAACGGCCATGATCACCAGGCCAAGCAGCATTCGGCTCGCGACCTCGTTGCCACAGGTGTCTTCGTTGTAGCCGCAGTTGATGCCGATTCCGGACAGCATGATGACATAGCCCGTGATGCCGCCCACGCCGAAGATAGAGAATCCGATGGCGGTGCGTATCTTGCCCGAGCTCTTGCGGCTCATGCGCGCATCTGCCGCAGCCACCGCGAAGGGAACCAGCCCCGGGTCAAGGTGCAGGCGCTGCCAAACCACCGGCCGCGGCTCGCCGATCAGATCGGCAAAGGCGTTGAACTGCTCCGCCGTAATCACGGGCACAGGTTGCGCGGCCACACCCGGCGCCTGGGTCAAAGGGTATTGGTCCGCCGACGCCAAACCAAGGGCGAGAGCATCTTCCGCGCGAGCTGAATTTGCATAGGCGAGCAGTAGCCAGGCAGCGAGACAGCACTTCACGAAGCAAGATGGCAGGCTGGTCATAGCCCTACAACTGTAGGGCAGACGGACGCCGAACTCAACTCGCGCGATTCCACCGCTACCGACCTTCCCGAAGCGCCTCGGTGCCGCTGGAGATGATGGGATCCTCAGCAGCGGACTTCCAGGGCGTGGCAGACCACCAACGCTCCCGCGGCGCGCGGGCCAACGGTTCGATGGTTGCCCCGGGTCTCGGCGCAGCCACCACCACGCCCGCCGTTGCTGCCGCAGCCAGCACCCGTTCAATCGGCTCGGTCCAGGCGTGGTAGGCCAGCGTGAAAAGGCCCCAATGCGCGGGCAGCAAGACCTTTCCCCGCACGAGTTGATGCGCGAGCACCGCTTGTTCGGGCCCGAGATGCCAATCCGACCACCAGTGGCCGTACTCGCCCGATTCAATCAGGGTGAGGTCGAATGGTCCCAGCTTCTCGCCAATCTCCTTCATGCCGGGAAATAGGCCCGTGTCGCCCGAATAATAGACTCGGCGAATCTTGCCAACCATAGCCCACCCGCTCCACAAGGTCCCGGAATCTCCGATACCGACGGTGCGGCCGGAGATGTGGCGGGCGGGCGTGGCGACGAAATCGACCCCGTTCACCCGCGTGCGTTCCCACCAATCAAGCTCGACGATGCGGTCAGGCCGGATGCCCCAGTATTCGAGGTGCGCCCCCACGCCGAGTGGCACCACGAAGGTCGTGTCCCAGTCTTTCATCGCGACAATGGTTGAATAGTCGAGGTGGTCGTAGTGATCGTGCGAAATCACCACGGCATCGATGTGAGGCAAGTCGCCGAGCGGAATCAGCGGACCATACCAGCGTTTGGGTCCGCTCACGGCAACTGGGCTGAGGCGGTCGCTCCACATGGGATCGATCAGGATTCGACACGCCTCAATCTGAATGAGGAAGCTCGAGTGTCCGAACCACGTCGCCGATAGGGAAGTGAACGGCGGCATCTCAAGGGCCTTCTTTTGCACGGTGACAGCGGGCACCGGAAGGTCGGGGCTGGTGTAGCGGCTTTTCGTGAAAATGCCGAGGACCGCGCCAAGCAAGTCGTTTTCCATCGGCTCGGGATTGACGAAGTGTCCATGTTTCCAATTGGGCGACTTCTGCATGCGCGCAAGCCTCGCGCCCGAAGGTCGCTTGCCGTAGGCGCGCCAACCGCTGAAAAAGAACGCAGCGCCAAGCACCGCCAGCAATGACGCTCCGACGCCGGCGATGCGTCGCCATCGTCGCGACGGCGTGGCAAGGGCGGCAGAGAGCGGTTGGGACTGCATCCACGTCTTCTGCGGGAGGACGCCCGGTCTGTCAAGCATGCTCCGCGGCCTTCGCAAGCGACGCAGGGAAAGGTAGAGTGTGCCGAAGTCCATGGCACAAAGCAGGCGCAAACGGCCAGCGCAAGCCCCTACGCCAACCCCGGCTGGCCGATACCAGAGCCTTGTCCCTGCCGCTCTGCTGCTGCTTTCAGCCTTCGTGGTCTACGCACCCGCCTTGGGCGCCGGTTTCATTTGGGACGATGGCCGCGCCATCACCGACAACGTGAACCTTCGTTCTGCGGCGGGCTTTCGGAATCTGTGGGCGGGCCAGGGCGACCTCGACTATCTCCCGCTCAAGGACATGGTCCTCTGGCTCATCTACCAGCTCTTCGGCCCGACCGCCGCGCCGTACCACGCGGTCAACGTCGCGGTTCATGGTGTGAACGCGATCTTGATCTGGCACGTGCTGCGCCGCCTTGGAATTCCGGGTGCTTGGCTGGCGGGACTGATCTTCCTCGTGCACCCTACCCACGTCGGGTCGGTGGCTTGGGTTTCCGAATGCAAGAACACCCTTTCCACGATGTTCGGGCTGCTGTCGCTGCTCGCATGGCTGGCCTATCGAAAACGTCCGCGACTCGGGAGCTACGTCGGTTCGTTTGCCCTCTTCATCTGCGCTGTGCTCTGCAAGTCCCACATCGTGATTCTTCCCGTGGTGCTGCTCTTGTGCGAGTGGTGGCTACGCGAACCGGCGTCGTTGAAGTCCTTCCGCCCGATGCTGTCGATCCTTCCTTTCTTCCTGGCGGCGCTGGTCCTCGGTGCCGTCACAGTCTGGTTTCAAAACGCCCGCGCAATCTCCGACTTCCAATTGCCCGTTGGCGGGGCTGCTTCGCGCATTGCCAATGCAGGGAAGGCGACCTGGTGGTACCTCGGCAAGGCGATTTCGCCTGTCCATCCGTGGATTGAGCTGCCCGACCGCCCCATTGAAAGTATGTCCGAGGCATTGGCTGTACTGGCAGGCACGCGCAGCCCGAACCCTGCTCCGAGTTGGCCGCACCTACGGCTGGTCTTTTGGCCGCTGTGTGCGATCTACCGGCAATGGCGGGTCACGCCGCCGGTTTGGTATGACCTCATTCCCGCCCTGGGCATGGCTGCGCTCTTCGCCTGGAGCGCGGGCAAGCACAAGGGTCGGGCTCGGGGAGCCTTCTTTGCCCTGTCCTATTTCCTGGTCACTCTGCTGCCAGTGCTCGGCTTGTTCAAGATGTCGTACATGCGTGCGGCCTGGGTGGCCGATCACTTCCAATATTTGCCGGACATCGGAGTTGCTGCGCTCGTCTCTGCCACCGGAACCCTGCTTTGGCGACGCTTACCTCTATTACGGCGTCGGCTGCTGGTCGGCGCCGCCGTGGTACTCGTCGGTGGCCTGGCGGGAATCTCATTCGCGCGTGCCGCTGTCTTTCGCGGCGAGTATGCGCTGTGGACTGATACCGTGGCGAAGAATCCCTACGCATGGCAAGCGCAAGGCAGGCTGGCCGCGGCCATGATGGCTCGCAACGATTTCGCAGGCGCTGCCTATCACTTTGCTGAAGAGCTTCGGCTGAACGACGCCGATGCTGACGGCCACAACAATCTCGGGCTCGCACTGATTTCCCAGGGCAAGGTGGCGGAAGGCGTGGCCCACCTGCGCGCATCGATTCGCCTCGACGACCGGCAGTTCTTCGCCTACGCCAATCTCGCCGACGCACTTGCGGGCGAAAGACAGTTTACCGAGGCCGCAGCCGAGTATCGCAGTGCCATTCGCCGCCAGCCTTCGCTTGCCCCGCTTCACTTCCGTCTAGCCGCCGCGCTGATTGAAATCGGTCAATACGACGAGGCAATTGCAGCGCTCGAAAAGGCCGACACGCTTGCGCCCAACCATCGCGAGATCGCCGCCGCACTCGGGAAGGCGAGGCAACGAGGGGCTGCGCGGGGCAAGATTGCGGGACCGAGCGAGGCGGTCGGGCCGGTCGAAACCCGTTGACGCGGGTCATAAGACGTGACTAGGGTACGCAGCCATGAACAAGCGTGCCGGTGTCCCTTCATTGAGTTTGGTTCGGATTGCTCTGGTAGTCGTCGCGTTCTCCGTCGGCGGATCGTGGTCTGCCCACGCGCAAGAAGCGACTGGTGCGTCCGCGGCTCAAGCCCCGGCCGCGGGTGCGCCGACGCCGGCGGCCGCGCCGTCTTCACCAGCCGCCGCGCCGTCTTCACCAGCCGCCGCGCCGTCTTCACCAGCCGCCGCGCCGTCTTCACCAGCCGCCGCGCCGTCCTCACCAGCCGCCGCGCCGTCCTCACCAGCCGCCGCGCAAGCGCCGTATCCGCCGCCTGCATATCCGACAACGGGATATCCGCCGCCCGCCTATCCGGCAACCGGCTACCCGCCGCCGGCCTATCCGCCGCCGGCCTATCCACCGCCCGGCTATCCGCCAACCGGTTATCCGCCGGCTGCCTATCCTCCAGGGCCAGCCGCTGTGGAGCCCGAGCTCGCCGTCGAAGCGGAGCCCGCTCCACCCCAGTTCCGCCCATTTCGCTTCAGGATCGACTATGGCCTCGGCTTCTTCAGCCCCACCGACGTCAACAATTATCTAAAGAGCAAGATCCCGAGCGATGCGTACGTCGAGCAGGGATTCTCGGATATGGTCCTTCTCTTCCAAACCGAAGCCTCGTTCGCGTATTACCCGTTGCACTTCCTTGGCATTCGTCCCAGCTTGACCTATCTGTTCGCGCCCAAGATCTACTCGTATGGCGACAGCTCGGAAGGATTCTGGCTGCACTCGCTCGCTCCGGGTCTGTCGGTCGACCTTACCTATGACACGGGCAGGCTGGCGCGCCTGTTCTTGAGCCCTGGCATTTCGTATCAATGGGGCTGGCTGGACTCATTTTCGGCCAGTGGCCTTGGTGTTACCTTCGCGGGAGGCGCCGAGCTCTCCTTCGGCCAAGCACGATCGAAGGGACTCTACGTCGCAGGCGTCCTCCGGATTGCAAACCTCGGCGTCAACGGCCAACGGTACAGCGGCGAGGTGAACGTGAACCATCTTGATTTCACCAGCTTCATGATCTGCGTCGGATTCCAATTCGGCACCTAAGCCTCCGGCCAACCAACCCTTTGAAAGCAACCCGGCCAGCGCCGCCGCGGAGACCTCCCGAGTCCACACCGCCAACGACGCTGGCTGGTTTGCAAAGTAAATAGGCTACAAGGGTGGATTTGCGTTGCGGACAAGGTCTAGAAAGTAGGCTTCGAACCACTGGCCGGCCTGCGGGGCATTCTTCGCGGCGTCCTTGCCGGCGCACATCGGGTCGAAGCGCGGCCCGCTTGGGTCGGATGACCCGTCGGACTCGCCCGGCGGCTTGACCCAGAAGTAGGCATCCACGCCCGGGACCGGCTCAGCCCGTGGACGTTCGCCTAGACCCGCGCCTTTGATGTTGCACCAGTCGCCCCAGGCGCTTCGGATGCCGCCCTTCCCGTTGCGCGAGGTATCGATGAGTAGTCCGTGATGGTGGAAACCGTACATGGACATGGTCTCGCCAAAAAGCTTGGCGTAGGCGAGCTCGTTCGAGCATGGATTGGACGGCTCAAGAGCCGCGCCGTCGCGGTTGGTCAGATGTGTGTAGTTCGACACATTGGTGGCGAAACCCCGAATCATGGCCGGGCCGCCCGCATCGTTGACCACGTTCTTGAAGATCTTCGCGACCTTCGCGCGGTTGTCGTCCCAGCCTAGCCACCCGGCGTGGGCGGCATCGAGGTAGATGCTCACATTGGGCAAGTGGAAGCTCTTGATCGCGTAGACAATGCCGTTCTTGTAGGCAGATCGTGCCCCTTGGCACTTGGGCAGGGCCATGTTGGTCGCCATGTTGCCCAGGGAATCGGGCTCCAACACAACCGCAATGGGCTGGCCACTGTGATGCCTGAACTGTGCCGCAATGGGATCGATGAACTCGCTTCGATAGCGAGCTTCGCCATTTTCGGCGGTCTTGAGCTCGCCGGCTGACGACTCGGCAGAACAGTCGCGGTCGGGCAGATTGTAGACAACCACCACGGTCATGGTCGGTTTTCCACTCTTGTCCTGCTGCTGCTTGGCCTCGTCGAGCCAGCCTTGAAGATTCGCCACTGCCTTGATGCTGTCCAGCCAAACCCCGGTCGGATACTGTTGGGCCTTGCGCAAAGTCGCCGCTTCCTCGGGGTACCTTGTCGCGGTGGCCTCGACCGAGGCGCTGTACTCGGGATTGAGAAAGAATGCGACATCCTTGAAAGGATTGCCGCGCACGGTGGGTTCGGAGGATGGATCGCCAGCCCCGATGCCCAAACCGCCAGCACAGCCCGTGGCCGCAAGCATGATGAACGCCAAGACGTTGCCGTCGAATCGCATTTGCATCGTCGTTATCTCCTTTCGTAGTCGGACGATTCGCCATTGAGCAAGCTGCGTACCAACGGCCTCGCACCTGCTAGGCCGGTCTTTCGTGCAGGTTCGCGCCGGATACCCGCGTGGCCTTCAGAGCAAAGGCAACCTGGACGTCTCAAACGGACGTACGCCGGACGTCCGGGCAGGGCTTAGGGCGCGAGCGGCGGAACGGCGTAGAGGGCAAGCTCAGAGCGGTTCGTCTTCCTGCCCGCGAATCGCCTCCAGATCGACCGCGTTGCTTTCCATCATGCGGTAGGCACGCTGCCGGGTGATACCGAGCATGGCCGCGGCCTTGGTCACGTTTCCACCCGAAGCCCGCAGGGCCACGAGCAGCGCAGGCAACTCCACCGGCTCCGAGGTCGCAGGCGTGCTCGCGCGCGGCAGGATCTTGACCGATGTCGTGGGCACGTGCACCTCGCGCACACCGATGCGCCCCGGCAGATGATGCGCGCCCAGCAACGATTCGCCGGGGTGAAGAATGAGCAACTGGCGCACCAGTTGTACCATCTCGCGTACGTTGAAGGGCCAGTCGTGCACGCACAGGCGTTCGACCAGATCGCTCTCGACCGCGGGCGCCTTGCCCTGGGTCTGTTCGCGCAACACGTGTGAAAACAGATGGGGAACGTCTTCTTTGCGCTGGCGCAGCGGCGGCAGGCGCACGGTCAGCCCGTCGAGGCGCGCCAGCAAATCCGCGCGGAAGCGCCCGTCACGAACCGCGTCCATGAGCGGCTGCTGGCTGGCCACCACAATGCGCACGTTGACCGGCACCGGGCGCGTCTCGCCGAGGGGTTGCACCTCGCCCTCTTGCAAGACGCGCAGGAGCTTGGCTTGCAAGGGCAGGGGCAGATCGGAGACCTCGTCGAGCAGCAAAGTTCCGCCCTCGGCGCTGCGGAAGAAGCCGGGGCTGGCGCGGTCGGCGCCCGTGAAGGCGCCGCGACGGTAACCGAAGAGCTCGCCTTCGGCCAACCCCTCGGGCAGGGCGGCGCAGTTGACCGCAACCAGGGGGCCGGGCCTGCCGCTCCAGTGGTGAACGCCGCGGGTGACGACCTCTTTGCCGGTGCCGGTCTCGCCTTCGAGAATAATGGTGAGGTTGCTTGGCGCCGCCTGCCGTAGGGGCGCGAGGGCGGACTGCATGACGGCTCCGCCGAAGAGCCCGGGAGCGATCTCTGCGAATTCCGAGGGCGCGCCGGCCACCACGCCGATCCAGCCGCAGATACGGACCACGTCGCCCGGCCCAAGCGTCGCCGACTCGACCGCTTGCCCGTTCACGCGAATGCCGTTGTGGCTGCCCAGATCGACGAGCAACGGCGCCCCCTTGTCGTCGCGGCGAATCGCCGCGTGCCGACGCGAGACCTCACTGCCGTCCAGGCGAACCGCGCAGGATGGATCCCGGCCGACGACCAATTCGGCGTCGCCTTCCAAAGTTAGCCGCGCCGCCAGAACGCCGGCGCGCGGAAACAGCCACAGCAACGCCAGATCGGCAGGGCCGTCGCCACGGCGGGGCGGGCTGCTCTCGGTGATAGTCGTTGTCCCAGCATCGTGCCGCATAACGATGCTTCTTTCATAGCACAGACCAGGATTCGGCAAGTATGGATGACAGCACGGCATCGGCCCCTTTCGCCGGGACGCCAACCCCCGAATCTGATGGAAGGATCGATGCGCGACTTGGCCATTTCACCGGCTTGACACCGTCGCGTGGGTGGTAGTGTCCAGACCAGGTACGAATCGAACCAACGATGGAAAACGAAGCGACGTCGCGGGATCGCGCAACCGGCCAACAGCGGGTTCTTGCCTACTGCCGTAGGAATGGGCTTTCGGTCGTCGTCTTCGCCGTCGCCTTCCTTGTCCGAATCGTTTACTTGCTTGCCTATGCGAAATCGCCCTTCTTCCAGGTGCACATCGCGGACGCCCTGTATCACGAAAACTGGGCCCTGCGAATCCTAAGCGGCGACGTCTTCAGCCTAAGAATGCCGGGGGTCCTCTACAAGCCGCCTCTCTACCCGTACTTCATCGCGCTCGCTTATCTGCTTTCAGGGAAGAGCAACCTTTTTCTGCTGTTCCTTCAGGTCGTGATGACCGCCTTTGGTTGCCTGCTGCTCTTTCTGATCGGCAAGAGATACTTCAGCGCCCCGGCCGCTTTTGTTGGCGCACTGACGTACAGCTTCTACTTTCCGTCGGTCTACTTCAGCGCGGAGATGGAGATCCCTGCGCTCGCCATCTTCCTGACCCTGCTGTCGTTCTACGTTCTCATCACGGGTCAGCGAACCATCTCCCTGGTCATTTCCGCGACCGTCTTCGCTTTGTCTCTCTTAACCCTGCCCACGAACGTGCTGCTCCTGCCGCTGTATCTTTTCGTACTGGCCCGACGGCCGGAGGCACTGAGGAGGTGGCACCGCAAGGTGTTGCTCTTTTCCGCCGTGGTTCTCGTCACCATCCTTCCCTGCACCGTGCGCAATCTTATCGCCGGCAGACATCTGACCTTCATTTCCGCCAACGGCGGGATGAACTTCTACATTGGCAACAACGAGCAATACGACACCACCGTCTACCTGCAGCCTGGCTACGCGTTCGAGGACTTCTACGACGAGCCGAGAAGAAGCGTCGGTGCAAGCACGTTCGCCGACCGCGATCAATATTGGTACAAGAAGGGGTTCAATTTCATCCTGAAGCATCCGGGCCGTGAGGCCCTGCTGCTCTTCAAGAAGGCAGTGCTCTACTTCGCCGACTACGAGATATACCGGAATACGGATAGCTACTACGCGAAAGCCAACTCGATCTACCGGCGCGTCCCCTTCGTGCCTGCATCGTTGATATTGGCCACCGGTCTGGTCGGACTGTTCCTGGCGGTCCGCCAAAAAAGAAACTGGGAGCTGGGCGCCTTCTGCATTCTTCAGGCGCTGCCATGCCTCATCTTCTTCGTCACGGATCGGTATCGACTGCCTTCCATGGGCGTTTGGGTGATGTTTTCCGGATTCTTTGCAACGTCGATGGTCGAAGCGATCCGGATCAGGGCCTGGCGTTCCGGCCTCGCTGTGTTTGCCGTCGCAGCTTGCTTGGCCATCGTCTCGAGTCTGAATCTCTTCGTCGTGAGGAACCCGGCGTATCGACCCCATCTCAACCTAGGCTTCATCTACGAGACGCAGATGAAGTACGACCTTGCGCTGAGCGAATACTCGACGGCGCTTCGTCATGTGAAAGAGACCGGGCTGCGCGACGTCAGCATCGAATCCGAGATCCATGCCCGGCTCGGCAATGTCTACATGACTTCCGGCAACCTGGAAGCGGCTCGCAAGAGCTTCAAAGCGGCAATTGCCGTCAATCCGAATTCGGGGCCAGCCTATTCCTATCTAGGCACGCTCTACGACAAGGAGAAGCGGGACGATCTGGCAGTCGAGATGTTCACCCGCGCGATTGACATCAATCCCTGGGATGTAGTCAGCATTCACAATTTCGGCCTCTTCTATTTGAGCCGCAGTCGGCTCGACGAGGCTGTCGCCAGATTCCAGCGGGCGATCGACTTGGCGCCGGAGCACGCGGCGGCGCACAATGACCTGGCCTACGCCTACGGGGAGCTCGGGAAACTGGACCTGATGGAGAGGGAAGCCAAGAGCGCCATCTACTACGACCCAGGAGGTTCCATCGCACGATACAATCTCGCATCCTTCTACCTCAACACCGGACGTGTGGAAGAGGCGATAACTCAATACAACGCAATTGTGAAGGATGTGCCACGCGACTCAGCCAACGCCTACAACCAACTTGGAGTCATTTGTGCCCAGAGGGGTAACCTGAAGCAGGCAATCGACAACTGGCAGAAGACGTTGGAAGTCGACCCCGAGAACAAAAGTGCACTCGATAACCTTCAGAAAGCCAAGGTGATGATGATGCAGATCTCCGAAGGCCCAGCCAATGCTCGTCACTAGACAAGGCTCGCGTAAGGGCGGGCTCTCGACCCCAGCATCAAGCGATGCGGGTCCGCGCCATCACGGCGATGGGAATGCCATGCTGTCAATCTTCAAGCGAAGCTGCCAACCGCGGCTGGAGTCATCATGACCCTGCTGACTCTGCCCCTTTGCGCCTGGGTCGCCCTTGCTGCCGACCAAGTCGCGCCCGATGCGGCGGTGCCCCACGCACAGCCAGCGCCCGTCGCCGACCGCCAGGCGAGCCCGGCGTCGGCGCCCGCGAACCAAGTGCCGGCCCGGCCGCACCTTGCGACGGTTGCCTTTGCCGTCGCCCATGAACCGCAGGCGCGGCGCACCAAGAAATGGACCCGGCCGCGTGCGGTCGCCAAGTCGGTGCGGTCGAGGCAAGCCGCCCTTCCCTTCTCGCGCTTCCTCGACCTGACGCACCCGATTCCTTCCCACACGGAGAAGCGGCCAGGCATTGATCGCGAATGGACGCGTGATCTGATCCGCTTCACCCGCGACGTCATCGCGGATCTAAACGCAGCACTGGGCGAAGCCTGCCCGCCGGGGCGCTGCGCACGAACGTTGGATCAGGCGCGGCGCAGGCTCGACGCCTTTGGCGCCGCCAGCGTCGCAGCCATTGCCTACCAGGACCGCACCGAGCAAAGAAGCGAATCCGAGATCTGGAACGGGTGGCACCTGGCCGGCGGCTCGGCCGAGATCGATGTGGGTTGTGTCGAAAGAATCGGCGCGCTTGAAGTCGAGTGCAGGCTGATGCTCGACCTCGACAGGGGGATGGTCTTGAGCTACCGGCCCGGCGCCGCGCTGGTCGACCCCGAACCCGCCATCGCGCTCACGTGTCAGGGTGATGACACTCGAAATCTCCTCGGAGAAGTCCGCTTCGGCCGCACCTATTCCGGCACGCCGGTGGCACTGCTTGCTGGAATTGCCCTCGCCGAGCATGCCGACAGCTCGACGCCAGTCGTGTCGTCCGAATGCGCGAGCGCCGACCGCTGACGACCGTCAAGTCCGGCGCCGACGAACACCCGTCTGCTGGCACAACGCTTCGCCTGGCACGACGCTTCGCCTCGAAAGAACTGCCCAGCAAAGCTGATCGCACCTTCGCGAGAAAGTGCCAACTGTGGCAAGATGATGGCGGCCTCGTTGCCCGACGAGCCACCGCCGTCAATGACAGAACCATCGAGTCAAGCACACTCAGGGGATCGCGATCCCAAGCGTAGCCGCTTGACCGACCTCGCCGTGCAGTTTCTGGGCGACCCCAGCAAGGTCGACCTCGAACACCGCGTCCTGTGCGGCATCATGCTTCTGCTCGCTCTGGTCGCGGTCGGGTCCACGATTCAAAACCTCGTGCTCGGAAATTCCTTGTCGATGGTCGTGGCGACGGCCGCATCTTCCTTGACCGGGGTGATCGGCTACATGGGTGTGCTCAAGACGCGCAACTGGCGTCGTGTGGCAACGCCCGTCTACCTGTTCTTCGACGCTGTCCTGGTCTACGCCTGGATCACCCAAGACGGAAGTCACGGCACCGTCGGCTACTATTTCTTCCTGCTCGCGCTCTATGCCGTCGTGCTCTTCGGCGGCGCCGCGAGAATCCTGCTCCTGCTGCTGGCGGCGGCGACCCTCACCGCTCTTCTTCTCGTCGAGTACCTTTCTCCGGGGCTTCTGCAACCTTATCCCACGCCGGCGGATCGATTCGCAGATGTGGCCTCGACGCTACCGCTCTGCATAGTCGCCACTGCGATCTTCGTCCACATCGTGCACCGTGAATACCAGCGCGAGCGCAGTACCCGGGACCGACTGCTCTTGCTGGTGACCAAGGAAAAGGAGCGAGTCGAGCGCTCGATGCGCGAGAAGCAGCGGTTGCTCTCGGTGGTGTGCCACGATATCGCCAACGCGGTAACCGTCCTCGAAGGCAACATCGCCCTCGCTCGCCTGGCCAAGCGCTCGGGCTTGGCACGCGACCACAGCGACCTCGATCGCATGGGCTACGCTTGTGACAACATCGCGGAGATCATCGGCAGCGTCCGCATGATCGAGGGGGTGGAACAGGGCCGACTGACTTTCTCCGTGCGTCCGGTCGACCTGGAGTCGGTCTTCAGAAACGCGGAGGTGATCTTCGCCGAACGTCTCGCCGCGCGCAACATGCGCATCCTCTTTCCCCGGCTCACCGACGACACGCGCTGCGTGATGGGCGATCCCAGCATCCTTGCCAATCAGGTCTTCAACAATCTGATTTCCAATGCCATCAAGTTTTCACGCAAGGGCTCCGACATCACGGTGGCGGTCACGCGCGGCTCGGGCGAGACCAGCGTGCAAGTGATCGACCGCGGCATCGGCATGCCGGCCGATCTGGTAGCCAAGCTGTTCGACATGGATGCGCAGACCACGCGGGTCGGGACCGAGGGTGAACCCGGCACGGGTTTCGGCCTGCGCACCGTGAAGAGCTTCGTCGACCTGTTCGGCGGCACCATGGTCATCGAGTCGCGCAGCGAAGAGGAATCCGCCACCGATCACGGCACCACCGTCACGCTCCGGCTCAAGAGCTCTATCAACGCCACAGATCCGCGATGAAACGCAGGATCTCGGACGACCGCTCGGGCTTCTCGTCTTCGGCCCAACCCAGACTGATCGAGCCGCCCCCGAACCCCAGGCTCTGGCCGGTCTCGACCGAAAGCGCCCTGTCGCGCAAGCGGCGTTCGCGTTCGGCAAGCTCCTGCCGCTCGCGCTCACGCGCGCGTTCCAGTCCGCCCTTCTCGACGAACTGGATGACCTGCGCCAATTCGCCGGCATCGAACCAAACCCCGTGGGCCTTGCACACGTCGACCACCACGCCCGAGATGCGACCGAACGCCTGACGATTCATCAGCTTGCCGCAAACCGGGCAATGGATGTACGTCACCGCCGCCTCCCGCTTCTGCTCCCGTCTGGGCAGCGCGAGCCGCAACCCAGTCGACAGATCGCGCGCCGCCACCACCCGCTCCATCATCGCGGGCGCCAGGAAAAGGCCGCCGCACGCGTCGCACTCATCCACGCTGGTCTCGGCGTATTCGCGGGTGACGAGCTGGCTTTTGCACCGCGGACACGGGATGCCCGACGCTGCAGCCAGCAGAGTCTCTGACGACAGCACCCGGCCGCACGCCTGACAGTGCGCTGCCCCGGCAAGATTCCAGGCCAAGCACGCGTGGCACCGACAAGTCGCCACGGTCGAGCCGCAGTAAGGACAAGCGCGAGCGCCCACGAGAATTGATCCGCCGCACGAAGGACACGCCACCCTCTCTACTTCCGTGGGCGACGCCGGACACTGACAGACGCCCGGCCTCTGGGCGTCGCTTAGCGACGCTCGGTGAACCGCGCCTCCGCAGGAAAGGCAAACTGCAGTTTTCGTCATGCCGATGCTTCCAGTGTAATCCGAGCACACGTCACAGGAATCCTCGTCAGGCCGAGCTCGGACGCTTAGCAGAAAGCGCTGCCGACAAAGCCCTACTCACCTCGACCACGCTGTAGGGCTTGGCCAGCACGTCGCAGAAGCCGTAGTCGCGATAGTTCGCCATCACCGGGTTCTGGCTATAGCCGCTTGACACGATCGCCTTGGCGCGGGGATCCAGTGCGAGAAGCTCGCAAATCGCCTCGCGGCCGCCCATTGCGCCGGGCACCGTCAAATCCATGATCGCAACCTCGAACGGACTTCCACCTTCCAGCGCGCGCCGCCACTGTGCAAGCGCGTCTTGCCCATCGGCAGCAAGCGCAACCTCGTAGCCAAGCGCGCGTACGATCTTCTCGGCAATTCTGCGCACGCTCTCTTCGTCATCCATGATCAGCACGCGACCCCGGCCGGTCAAAAGCGCGGTCTCGCGACCAGGAGCAACCGGCGCGTCTTCATTCGCCACCGGCAGATACACCCTGAAGATCGAGCCCTCGCCGACTTGTGAATCCACCGTGATGGTTCCGCCGTGTCCGACCACGACCGAATGGCAGACCGCAAGGCCAAGGCCGCGCCCCTCGCGCTTGGTCGTGAAGTATGGATCGAAGATTCGCGGCCGATCCTCGTCGGTGATGCCCTGGCCGTGATCGGCGACGGCAAGGACCACGTAATCGCCGGCCGGCAACCCGTGAATCTCGCCTTCGCGTATGGCCACGTTGCTCGCGGAAAGCACGACGCTGCCGGCGTCGGCCATGGCCTGGCTGGCATTGATCACCAGGTTGCGAATCACCTGCCCGATCTGGCCCTCGTCGCCGTACACCGCCCGAAGACCATCGGCGATCTGCAGCTCGCAGGTGCTGGCCCGACCGCGTAAAGCTAGCGAAACGCTCTCGCCAATGATGGCCTTGGGATGGAACGGCCGTCGCACGGGATCGCCGCCACGTGAAAAGGTGAGAAGCTGCCGGGTCAACTCGCGCGCACGCTGAGATGCCATCTCGATTTCGTCGAGACTCTCGCGCGCGGAATGGTCCCCCGCAAACAGCGCCTGCATGAGCGAAACGTTGCCCAGGATGGCGGTGAGGATGTTGTTGAAGTCGTGCGCGATACCGCCCGCCAAGACGCCGACCGACCGAAGTTTTTCGGAGCGAAGCAGCTCTTCCTCCAGACGTTTTCGATCCGAAATGTCGCGCAGAAGCGAGACGATCCGCCGCCCACCTTCTGTCTGCGTGACGCTGGCATTGATGAGAACCGGCACCACCGTTCCGTCGGCATGGAGGTAATCAATTTGCAAATCCTTGATCTGGCCGCCCCGCACGCATGTGACCACAGCTTCGGCGTTCCTCGCGCGGTGGTGGTCGGCGGTCCACTCAACCACGCAGCGATCGCGAATTTCTTCCAGCGAGCGATGGCCCGACACCCGGACGTACTCGGCGTTGGCGTCGAGCACTCGTCCCGCCTCGTCGAGGATGACGAAGCCGGTCGCGGTGGTCTCCACCATGGCCTTGTACTTGCGCTCGCTTTCTTGCAGCGCATCCTCAGACCGCCTGCGCAGGATCGCGCCCATGAAGGTCTCGCCCACCACACGCAGAAGCGAGACCTCGTCGGTCGACCATTCCCGCGCCGCGCGAACCGCGTCGAGACCGAGGAAGCCACCCAGCCTCCCCGCGTGGTGCATGGCCACGCAGACCAGCGAGCGAATGCCCTCGCGCTCGAATTCAGCTTTCTCGAACGCGGCCTCGGCTGGTAGCTCGGCCACCGCTTTCACCGAGATCACGCCCCGCAAGAGCAATTCGCGCATGAGCCAAGGAAATGTGTTCGTGGAAAGGCGCTGCAGGTTCGCGCGCTCGGCAGAGATCCCGTCGGCCACCCACTCGTGGGTGTTGTCCATGAGCTCCCCGCCGTGACTGCACAGGAAGACGTAGCCGCGATCCACGCCCATCGCCCGCCCGATCTGGCCCAGCGTCTCTTCAATACAAGCATCGAGGTCGCGCGGCGCAAGCTCGGCTACCAAGCGGGTCGAGATGCGCATGAAGAGCTGTTCGAGGGACGTGCGACGGAGCAGCGCGCGCTCAACCCGCACTCGGTCGCTGATGTCCACCAGATAGCCCTGCAGCCCGTGCGGTCGGCCGTCCTTGTAGAGCACCGTGGTGTGGACCAGGGCGGGGAATACGCTCCCGTTCTTGCGCTGGGCCGTGTACTCGAAGTCTTCGAGGACCTCGCCATGCAGGCGTCGGGCGATGCCAGCACGTACCCGTTCCCGCTCTTCCGGGATGAACATCTCGGCCGCAGTCAGGCCAGCGTCGAGCTCCTCCATCGAGTAGCCAAAAATATCGAGGCCGGCGCGATTCACGTAGAGAAAGCGCCCCTCGAGGTCCAACTCGAACACCGTTTGCGCCAAGCCGTCCAGCAGCTCACGAAAACGAGCTTCGGAGGCGTTGCCGGTCAAGCTTTGCGCGGCGGATCGGGTTTCGCGCACCATGACCTGCTATTGTAGCCCGACGCGGTCGCGGTTGTCGCCGCGATGACGTGGACGGAGGCAGAACCGCCGCGAAGGCGCGAGCAGAATGTCGACAGCGACTATCGCTTCGAGAACTGGAAGCGAGCGCGGGCGCCGCGCTGACCGTACTTCTTGCGCTCTTTGGCCCTGGCGTCGCGGGTCAGGTAGCCGGCTTTCTTCAAGGCGGGGCGAAGCTCTGCGTTGAGCTTGCAGAGCGCGCGCGAAATACCATGGCGAAGCGCATCCGCTTGGCCGGAAAGCCCGCCGCCATTCACGCTGGCGTAAATGTCGAGCGTGCCCGAGGTTTCGGTCAGCTCAAGCGCCTGGCGGAACACCATGCGCGAGGTCTCGCGTCCGAAATAGCCTTCCAACGTCCGTTCGTTGATCTCGATCTTGCCGTTGCCGGGCTGGATCCAAACACGCGCGACCGCATGCTTGCGGCGACCAGTAGCGTAGATGCTTTTCTGTGGATCGATCATGCGGAAACTCCGGACTTACGAAAGGGCGAGAGGTTTGGGTTGCTGGGCGGCGTGCGGATGCTCGGTGCCGGCGTAGACCTTCAGTTTCTTGTAGATGCGGCGACCAAGCGGCCCCTTAGGCAGCATGCCCCATACTGCGCGCTTGACCAGCTCGGTGGGGTGACGCTCCATAAGCTGCTTGGCCGAGAACTCGGCCAGGCCGCCCGGAAAGAGCGAGTGGTCCCGATAGATCTTATCGGTCCACTTCTTGCCAGTCAGGCGAACCTTCTCGGCGTTGATCACCACCACGAAATCGCCTGCGTCTTCATGCGTGGTGAACAATGCCTTGTTCTTTCCACGCAAGACCGAGGCGATCCTGGCGGCTGCCCGACCCAGGGTCTTACCCTGGACGTCAGCGATGTACCAAGCGTGAAGGTTCTCACCCTTGGCGGAAACAGTCCTACGTTGGCGCGGCGCTACTGAAGACACGGGGCGCTCCTAATACTTCGTCCCAGACCGAAAGTCAACCCTCCCCGGGAATCTTCGCGCCGACGAAGGTCGAATGCAGCTCGCCGTGTTAGATTGCCGCGTCTCGTTCCCGCTGGAATCTCATAGCAGATCCAGCCGGCCAATCGCCCGCGCGCGGTCTTCGGCCAGCGAGCTCAGGTATTCGAGGACCTGGGGATGCGTCATGATGACCTCGTTGAAATCGGCGCGCGGCAGAAACAGGAGGAAGCTCCTGCAAGCGGCGGTAATTGTGGCGGTGGAAGACTGCCTGCTCACGAGCGAGATTTCGCCGAACACCTCACCCGGCCCGAGCTCGGCCACCACCATGCCTCCCGCCACCGCCTGCGCCTCGCCCGAAAGCAGAATGAACAACCCGGCGGACCTGCTGCCATCTTCGATGATGCGCAGGCCATCGTCCACCTCCAGGAACTGAAAGCGCGCCGCCAGGGCGAGGCGTTCGAGGGCGGTGAAGGGCGCGAACAGCGGGCTGGTTTCCGCCAAGTTGACCATGAGGCGCTCGCGCAAAAAGCGCAGCAGCACGACCAGGAGCTCCGGCGATGCTGCCGCCAGGTCGGCGAGCAACGCCCGATCGAAGGCGAGAACCTGACTATCGACCGTAGCGCGCACGGTCGCGGAGCGTGGCTGGTCGGCAAGAAGCGCGATCTCGCCGAAGAAATCACCCTCGGACAGCCGGGCGACTTCCCAGGGAGCCAGCACCGCGACCTCGCCCCACGCGACCACGAAAAGATCGTCCCCGGGATCCCCACGCGAGAACAGGACTTCGCCCGCAGGCAACTCAACCAGTCGCACGCGTTCAATGGCCGTGCGCATGAGCCCGGGCGTGAGCACCGAGAAGAACGGTGTCTTGGGCAGCACGAAGGTGGCCATCGTGCGCCGGCCAGCGGCCTTGTGCGGGCTCGACGCGGGCAACGGTACCGTCGGGAATTCGTCTTCCACCGGGATCTCCATGGCGGCGCTGCTGCCCGACGCCGGCAACTGCTCCGACGGACGCGAGCCCGGCACCAGTGCTGCGAGCCGCAGCTGGCGCAACGGCGGAGGTGCTGAGGCGGGGCCAGAGCCGGACCCGATTCCGGTCGCCGGCTGCCGGTTGCCGGATCCGCGGGCGGTTCCGTCCCCGGGGACGGCCACCGCCGTCGCCGACGCGGCGGGCGGTCGCTTGGGGGCCGGCAAGTCAACCGGGGTTGGTTGCTTCTGCGAAGCATAGAGCGACGCCAGCATCTCCTGCGTCTGGGTGTGCTGCGGATCGATGCCAATGATGAGCTTGCACACCGCAATCGCCTTGAGCAGCAGATCGCCCTTGGCGTAGCCAGCCGCCGCCCGGCCGAAGGCCCTCACCGCCTCGGCGTCGTTGCCCAGCTTGCGCAGGCTCTCCCCCAGCTTGAGCGCCCAACCCGGTTCTCGCGGCTCGTCCTTTTCCAGGTTAGCGTAGCACCAAGCCGCCTTGCGCCAGTTGCCCTTGCCAGCCGACTCCAGGGCGTCGTGCTTGAGTCTGCGCGGATCAGCCATGATCAGGCCCGCATATTAGTCCACCCGGGCGCTATCAGCCATCCCGCGAACCCGAACCGGAACCGGCTCCGGCTACCGATTCTGGCGAGCCCCGGCCGAAGCCGGCAACTCGACCCCGATCGCCGCCAGCTGCGTGCGCGCCTGCGCCGCCCAACCGCGATTGGCGAGCGGGCTGGCCGGGCTCGGGTGCAAGACGCTGCCCACCTTGACGTCGGTTTCGGCGAGGGCCTCGCGGGCCCGGTCGGCGGCAAAGGATCCGACGCCGACCACGAACCGGGGCCGCAGGCAGACGACGGTCCTTCGCAGCGCCTCGTCGCACGCCGCGAACAGCTCCTTCTGCTCGCGGGCGGGGAGCTTGTCCGGGGTCAGATTGCGCGCGGAGGCCTCCATGAAGACCAAGGGGCAATAGTTGGCCACGAAAATCCGTGCAAAGAAGCGCTCGGCCGTGCCGAAATCCTCCTTCGCCCAGCCCCACAAGCGGGTTCCGCTCACCTCGCTGCGCTGGCAATCGAGCCCCTGCACCGGACGCTTGGGGTGCTCGGCTGTCGGGCGCCCAACCCGGCCGCCAAGCCCTAAGAAGTCCCTCACCATCGCCACGTCACCGAAGGGAACTCCGGTTTGGGCCATGCCGAAGGGCCCTGGGTTCATCCCGAGCAGGACAACCTCTTTGCTGGGCTGGCCGTAGCGCGCAAGATACGCCTCGTGCAGGTGTGCCGCGTAATCGAGCGGGTTGTAGACGAAGGCCACCGGCATCTGGAATGAAAGCGCGCTGACCCGCCTCGACAACTCGCGACTGACGGCGACCAGCGGGCTCGTGGCCTGGTTCCTCATGGTGCGACACTCATGCCGGGTAGCCCTGTGCATGGCAAGTGCGAAAGACCGCCGCTGTCCCACGCGCGGCGTGACTTCGCCCTTCGCACCGGGCAACACCCGAGTGGCAAACAAGTGTTCTCTCCTCTTCCATCTGCATACAACGTGTGGTTAATATTGCCTTCGACATGACGCGTGCCACTCTTCAAAGAACACGATTCATTTGTTTGGGCGTCGTTCTGGCGCTCTTCTGCTCCGTCATTCGATCCCAGCCTGTCTGGGCTGCTGACGATGATGAGGAAGAAGACACAACCGGCGGGGACTTCAAGGACCCGACCATCATCACCGACGACAGCACCTCGGTGCCTGGGGTGGTCTTGGCCCCGAAGGAGAAGAAGCCGATCGTCGATCCGCTGTACAGCAAGTGGTACTTCTGGGCCGGGACGGTCGCCGTTCTCGGGGCTTGGATCGCGTTCGCCATTTTGCCCACCCATCTCAAGGCACCGACGTGTGGCAGCGCTACACCGCACGAGCTGGGATGCATCGGAGACGGGAGGTAGCCATGTTGTTTCGACGACTCTCCAAGGGACTGCTCGGGCTCGGGCTTGCCGCGCTGGCGTTGGCCAGCGGCTGCAACGCGGACTACGGCCTGTTCAAGGTCCACTCGTCTTTCGACAACAAGAACTACGACAACATCTATCAGTGCAAGCTGACGATCACGGACCAGCAGGGAAAGGACGTGGAGCCGGGCATTATCCTTCAAGGTCACGTCGACACCGACACAGGAAAGCTGACGTCCGGCTGCTCCGGCGGCAACCAGCGTGCGACGAACGACATCGGCAGCCTCAATTACAGCACCTCCCGCACGAGCGGTACCCTGACGTTCACCGTCGACGCCTACGACAACAACAACAACAAGCTTCAATCCGGTTCTGCAAGCCAGTCGGTCAAGGTTTTCCACGGCGACAGCGATCTCCAACCCGTCGAGATCTCAGTTTCCCAACTGTAGTAGTGCCGCCGCGACCGCTCAAACGAGCCGACTTGCGCCGCTCCGGCAGCTTGGGCTGACATTTGCGAGAAGCGGCGGGGCTTCCGCGGCCGAATCGGGCGCGTGACCCGACGCCGAATTCAAACCCACTCTCGGTCTTGAATCCGGCGCCGAATTTGAAGTCTCGTTATGGCGAAACCGTCGCGATGCCGTCCCGGAACGTGGTGACCAGCATTTGCTGGATCGCAGCCCGAGCGCTGAGATTCTGAGTGGACACAAAGTGCCCGTCGACGCCCGCCGCCGGCTGGTACTGGATCTCCACCGCGGTCAGATTGTAGTAGGGGCCGACGCCATCGTTGTCGAAGACCGGTGGTGCCACGTGCGGCAGACCGAACTCATCGATAGGAGGCGCGGCCACCCAGAGCGAGGCGGACAGCGCGAAGGCCCTCTCGGTCGGAACCACGGAGAAACTGTCACCGGTGCCATAGACGTGCAGGATGTTGTGCGGGGTCATGCTGGGCAACGTATCTCGGAACAGCCTCCGGCCAAAATTCACCGTGTCTGACCGTTCGAAATACATCTGCATCAAGTTGAGCACAGGATGACTGGCGTCGACGGGGCCGATCTCACCGAGCAAGAAGGGCAGCACCGCGGGAACGTTCACCGGCTGGGTCTTGCCGAGCAGGGTGTGGATGAGCAGCCCACCCGTGCCCGACATCACGATGGTGCGGTAGGGAGACTCGCGCGCGGCCACCAGCGAGGCAGCGTTGCCGCCCTGAGAGTGCCCGTACAGAGCCATGCGCGCTCCGTCGACGGGCACACCCAACCCCGCCAACCCCGACACCGCGTGGGGAATCGCGAGCAGATCGGCTGCGGCCTGCAGGGCGTTGTCGCGAGCCGCGTGCGGGTTCAAGAAATTGTAGACCAGCTCGCCCACCGGCGTGGTTGAGCCGCCCGCGCGGGTCCCGTGCATGATGCCCTCGTAGCCGAGCACCGCCATGGGCACCGGGGTCGCAAGCGCGCCCGGCGCGGCCCCTGGCGGCGCGATGCCCGTGGCGTAGTCGTGCGCTAGATCCAGTTGCACGATGGAACGGTACGAACCGCCGGTGCCGTGTCCGTAAACGACCAAGGGCCAGCCCGATACCGGCGCGACGCCCTTGGGCACGGTTAGCGAAAAGCAGACTTTCTCCGTTCGCTGAACCACGGCCGCGAGCGCCGGCCCGGCCGGGATCCCACCGCTGTCGATAGCGCCGCCGCCGTCGGGATTGGGGCCGCCGCCGTCAGGGTCGGAGGCGACGACGGCGCTACCGTCGGGAGCAGAGTTGACGGCGCCGCCGGTAGACTGATAGTCGATGTCGCCACCCTCGGTGAGATAGGGCGGCGTGCCCTTCTGAAACACTGGCAGGCCAAGCGTGCCCTGGTAGGTGTCGAAGCTCGGGTCGGCCGAATCCTCGGGCAAGCATCCGCGCACGTGGGCGTCACCGGTCAGATGGTCGTCGCACGGGGACACCACGCCTGGATCGCCGCAGTGAACCCAACCCCCGATGGTCGGCACCGGCAGGCTGGCGACCGTGTTGTCGATGGCCGCAAGCGCATCTTCGTACTTCGCCACGGTAAACACAGCCGCAGAGGCAAGGTCGGTCGCAGGCGTCGCCGGGTGGGTTGCCAGGTAGTCGCGCAGCGGCTGGTACGCCGCGTACGCCGCCGCAAGGTCAGCGTTGGTAGGCGCGGTCGGCGCCAGCATAGCGGTGAAATCGTCATCCTGATCAAACGTGGCGCCGACCAGGTCGGTAATGGTCTTGTGCAAGAGCACCGCATAGGTCGTGCCCGGTCGAAGCGGATGGCCGTCCTGCGGTCTTAGCCAAAGGTATGGGCCACAGATATAGGTCGCCGACCCGGTCTGCGCGCCGCACTGGAACGCGTTGGGCCGTCCGTAAGTGGGCGAGCTCGGTGTGATGTCGACCAGCTCCGCGCCGCAGTCTTGTGGAAAATCCTCGGCGCGGAACGATTTGGACAGGCGGAAATAGATGGCCTGGTTGGCGCCGAATCCCGTCGACTCGGCCTCGATGGCGCTGATGTACCGGGCGACCATGTCGAAGGGAAGGATGGTCGGCCCAGGCGTGGGATGGCCGGCAAGGCTGAGCGTGCCGTTCTTCATGCGAATGTCGTTCGGGAAGGGCAGTCGATAGAAGTCGCGGCCCGAGAGCGAATCGGTGGATCGAGGAACCCTAAAGTCGACTCGCGCAACCGAGTCCTCGGCGGGGCAACTGGGAGGAGCGGCAAAGTGAATGTCGGCCGCCTTGCCGCAGACGCCGCTCACGCACAGAAGCCCCGGCAGGCAATCGGCCGGCTGGGTGCAGCCCTGGCCATAGTCCGCCGCAGCGGGCGCGGGCTGCTGGCAGGTCCCGGTAAGACCGGCAAGGATGCAGGCAAGGCCGACCGCGCAGTCACCGTCGGACGAGCACTCGGACCCGACTGGCCCTTGGCCCGCCGGCGCGCACTTGCCTTCCTGTGTGCAATAGTTTCCCGCCACGCATTCCGCCGACAGGATGCAGGTGCCACCCTGGAGCACGGTCGGGTTCGCCTTGCAGGTCTTGCTGGCGCTATCGCAGGTAAGCCTGGCGCGGCAGGGCGTGCTCTCACAGCTCATGTTGACCCCGGCACCGAGCCCGCCGTCGATGGAACTGCCGTTGTTCTTGACCGAACACGTGGCCGCCAGAAATGCGGTGGCCAATATGGAAACCATTGCTATGGGCGTACCGACCTTCATGTTTCCTCCGTGAGCCGGAGGTTACCTCAAGCGGCAGTGCAACGCTTTATTCGTCGAAGAGTACCCGAAACGGCGGGCAAGCCGCGCCGGTGCTATTCTTGACCGAGGTTCCCGATGATGCCGCCCGCGCCAACCACCAAGATTGCCGAGACGCCGCTTGAGGAGCTGTGGTTTGGCGAGGACGATACCCAGGCCATCACCGCCCAGGCCGCCGCGAGCTTCGCCGCGGTCCTGGCCGACATGGAGGGGCTAAGGCCTTTTTCCGACGTCGCCCGCCGCGTGCTCGATTACGTCGCCGACCCGAACTTCGACGTGATGCGCTTGCAGGGCATCATCGACCAAGACCCGGCCCTGGCCACAAGAGTCCTGCGGCTGGCCAACTCGGCCGCGTTCCGGCCGCGTGAGGCCTGCGCGTCCATCAGGCAGGCCATCATGGTGCTGGGCGCGCGAACCCTGGGCGAGGTCGCCACGTCGCTATCGATGATGGCGATGTTCGCCGACCTCTCCGGCGTCGGCCGCATGGTGCGCAACCACTGCGCCTCGACCGCCGCGCTGGTGCGATGTCTGGCGCTCCACAAGGCCAACGCCGGGCCCAACTGCTACATCGTCGGGCTCTTGCACGACTTCGGAAAGCTGCTGCTCATGCAGGCGCAGCCCGCCACGTATCTGAAGATCCACGGCAACCAGATCGCGGATGCGGACACCATCCACCTGCGCGAGCGCGAGGTGCTGGGGTTCGACCACGCGGTGCTCGGCGCGCACATGCTGAAGAAGTGGTCCCTTCCCGATCCGATCCCGAAGGTCGTGGCCTGGCATCACCAGCCTGCGCGGGCCTTGGCCGCAGGCGGCGAGGTCGCGCTGTACGTAGCGCTGGTCCGCTTGGCAGAAAAGATCGATCGCATCCTGCCGCTTGATGCTCTGCCGTCGGCGAAGGACGCGGAACACATCGCCGCCACCACGGAATGCGAGTATGTCGGCTTCCGTGCGCGCGACCTGGAGAAGATTTGGGACGAGCTGCGCGCCGCCAAGCAGGAAGCCGAGCAGATCTTCCGCTAGATCTGCGCTTCCGCGAGCGAGAACTTGTTGTTCTTTTCGTAGAGCACCTTGAACGTCGGGCGCGACTCCGGGGGCAGAAGCTGCTCCACGTGGTTCTGACGGCCGCGTTCGTAGAGGATGAACACGCGCCGACCGCGATGGTTCGCGATCCAGGTTTTCATGTCCTCGTCCGCGTTGTCCTGATCGAAAACCGTGCGTTCCTCTTTGGGACCTTCGTAGATCTCGTTTGAGGAATAGAAAGTCTCACCCCGCCAGTACATCGAGTAGGCTAAGAGCTTCTCCTCGGGCGACCTGCGGTGCTTGTAGTATTCAGCCAGCGTCCCCTTCTGCGACCAATACGGCGCGACGTCGCGCATGTAGACGTCGAGGACGTAATAGGTCAGCGCCACCGACGAGAGACATAGGCCCAGCACGGCATAGCGGAGAATCTTCTTCCAGCTCAGGGCCAAGGTGAATATTCCGATCAAGATGACGAGAATCAGGAGCGGCACGCGGAAGTCCAGCTCACTTGGCCACGGCCGACCGGTCGGACTGTGCACGTAATCGTAGCTGAACAGCCACAGAAAGCGCTGTGCGGAATTGCGCGCATGCATCAGGTCGGCCACCACGATGGCGAGCAGGGGCATGCCAGCCAGGGCGGCCAGCCAGGCGCGACGCACGTCCTTCTTGACGAGGATGTCGTCGAGGAAGCAGCCGATCACGATGGCCAATCCCGGGATCGCCGGCAGGACGTAGTGGTGAAACTTCGTCATCGAGAGGGAGACCACCGCGTACGCGGCCACCGCCCAAATGGCACCCAACCAGTAGACCGCCTGCTTGCGCTCGTCTTTCGCTTTGCGCATGACCATGGCCGCGAGTGCGGCGGGCGCCAGCGCGACCCAAGGCAACATGCCGTAGCCGAGCTCGCGTAGGAAATACTCGAACGTGCCGCGATCGCCATGGCGGCCGAGCATCATGCGCCGCCAATGGTTATCGCCGAAAAGCTCGTTCCAGAACGCCCAGCCGTGGCGGATGATCATCGCGTGGTGCCAGGGCGCCGCGACCACCACCATCACCAGCGCGGACACCAGCACGGCGGGTATCATCTGCGCACGCCGCAGACGTCTCCAGTTCCAGGTGAAGAGCAGGTAGGCGAAGAAGATAATGATAGGCAGCCCTGCCCCGGCGAAGCCCTTGGCCAGCACGGCCACCCCGCAAAGCATGGCCGCGATGTAAAGGTAAAGCGGCGCGCGGTAGCGAGCCCGGGCACACAGCCACAGGAACACGAGCGAGCCGATGTAATAGGGGATCATCGCGACCGCGCCGTACATCAGGACTTCTCGGTTGCCGATAGGGATCTTGACCTTGAGCTGAAGCGAGTCGATCAGCAGTTGGGGCACCATCAGCACCAGGAAAAGACCGACCGTGGTGAAAAAGACGGGATGGTGCGGGTAGCTCCAGAAACCTTTGCCCCGCCTGGGCAAGACCTCGTCGCGGTCGTCGAGTAGCGCGATGACACCCAGGGCAAGCGCCATGGTCATGGGGCCCACGTACGCCATGTCGGTCATGGCCTGGCGGGCGATGAGGAAAAACATGGGGCTGGTGGCCATCACCAGCGCGGAAAGGAAGCCGGCCCGCTTGGATATGAAGCGCGCGACCACCATGTAGACGCCCCACATGGCCAGCACGCCGAACAGGCAGAACGGAACCCGCATCGCCCATTCCGTGCGCGAAAGTAGCGCCATTTCGCCGGGGTCGCCCCAGGGCAGGCCGATGCGCGCGATATGCATGCCGATGCTCATCAGCCAGAACGTGAACACCGGCTTCGACCAGAACACGTCGGCGTCGCGTGGCGAGCCCGGCCACCAGAGGCTAATGAAGTCGCCTCGCGTGGTCATCTGTCGGGCGACTTCGGAGTAGTGGGTCTCCCACGGATCCCACAGGCCGTAGGTGCCAGCCAGAGGGATGTAGAGCAAAAGCCCCACCGAGATGACCAGCAAGGTCATCTGGCGCTCGCTCAGGCGGTCAAAGAAGCCAGCGCGGTCGGGGGGCGGAGGGGTGCTAGGGGGCTGTTGGGGTTCCGGGTTTGTCACGCAATCGTCCTTCCGGGAGCAGACGACTACGTGTCTATCACAGGAAGACCCTTCGGCGGCACCGCGGCTGACCCATCTTAAGGCCTGCCCACTTCGTCGCGGCACCGCCGCCCCCACTTCACCCACCATGACCCGAACCCTCACCGCCCCGTCGCCGCCCCAACCATCACAACCGCAACCTACCGACGCCACTCGACCCAACAGCTCTCCCACCTGCTCTTCGGCGCTCAGCCAGCCTTTCTTAAGGCGAACGCGGTAAGGACCACATCATGACGCAAAATATCCACGCGCCTTCCGGATGCGAGACGGCCAAGGACGTCGTATGATGCAGTACTCTGCCGTACTTTCGGTCGAAACGGGTCCAATACTCGCGATCAGCCGAGGAACGGCGAAGCTGGAAACCTAATCGTGTTGAACAATGCGGGCTAGGGCTATGGTTCGGCCGGCGACTTTAGTGCTTAGAAAAGACTTGGGGCGAACGCTCAGGCAGGGACACCCGTGGGTTTTCCGTGAGGCGCTCGCCGAGTCACCTCCGTTGGCTCAAGGCGACGTCGTGGAGGTGTCCGACAGGCAGGGACGCCCGATCGCCTTCGGGTATTGGGACGCCAAGAGCGCCATCGCGGTTCGGGTCGTCGACCTCGTGCCCATCGAGGATAAGCGGGCGCTCTTGCGGCGTCGGCTGGTTTCCGCGCTTGAGCTGCGACGGGCGCGGCTCGACCTGCGCGAGACCACCGCCTTCCGCTGGGTCCACGGTGAAGCGGATCGCCTGCCCGGGATCCACGTGGATGTCTACGGCGAAGTGGCGGCCGTGCGCTTCGACGGCGCCGGCAGTCAGGCATTCTACGGCGATCTGGAATCGCTCCTCGTCGACGCCGCCCCGGATCTGCATCTGCGTAGGACCGTCGATCGCGACGCGCGCGGCGAGGAGGCCGACGAGGTCGAGGTGCGCGAGAACGGGATCCGGTTTCTGGTCGACCTGGGCCGCGGACAAAAGGGCGGCCTGTTTTTGGACCAGCGGGACAACCGCAAGTCGGTGGGTGAGCGCGCCCGGGGCAGGTCGGTGCTGAACCTGTTCGGCTACACCGGGGGTTTCTCGCTGTACGCCGCTCGCGGACAGGCCCGGCGCACCGACACCGTCGACATCGCGCGCCCTGCCATCACGGCGGCCCGACGCAATTTCGAGCACAATGGCTTTGCTCTCGACCAGGCGGGCTTTCACGCGACCGACGTGTTCGATTTCCTGGCCCAGGCAATTTCACAAAAGCGGACTTGGGACATCGTCATTTCCGACCCGCCCAGCTTCGCGCCGTCGAAGAACTCGCTGGTCATGGCCAGGCGAAGTTATCTGCGCCTTCACTCGCTGGCCGCCCAAGTCGTGGCACCGGGGGGGCTCCTATGCGCGGCCTCGTGCTCCAGCCACCTCGACCGCCGCGAATTCCTCACCCTGGTGAAGACCGGGGCCCACCAGGCCGGGCGCCGGTTTATCCTGGAAGCGTATACCGGCGCCGGCCTGGATCACCCTACGCTGCCTGTCTTTCCCGAGGGTGACTATCTGAAATTCGCTATCGGAAAGGTGCAGTAGCGCGATCGCTGCCACACGCGCTCGGACATGTGAGAAGTCCTCCTTTCCCGACCTCGCGGGCCGATCTGTCGCGACGGCACTACTGCAGTGCTGTGCTGAGATCAGACACTAGGTCGATAGCCAGTCGAGCGATGGCTGCCGTCGTCACGAGCAATCCGAGCTGGGAGATTGCATCACCCACTGAATCAGCCAACAAGTTGACGTCCGCGTCCGATCCAGTCTTCCGGTCTTCCCCCAGGATGCCCACCATCGTCTCGGCTTGGACTGCTTCGTGTGACGCTTGCATGTTGATGAACCTCCTTTCTCTTCTGTTCTTGAGATGAGCATGACAGACGATCGGTTTCCGATGCTCGGCCCCAATGTAAATTTGTGAAAACCACTTGTCGCCGGTTCGGAAACAAGCGCACGTCGCTTCCGGTGTACAATCCGCGCATGAGCGACACCGGCGCGAGCTTCGGCGGCAAGCCAAGAAAATTCGAGGGCGCGGGTGGAACGCCCGGCGGAATCGGTGAGTTTCTCGCCGGCGTGCTGACGGCGAGCGTGGGCTTCTATCTGCTCTTTTCGCACGTCCAAGTGCACTCGTCGTACTGGAACTTCTTCGGCGCGGGCGGCGCCGGGCGTAGTTTCGGCGTCACGCTGATACCGCTGCTGTTCGGCATCGGCATCCTGTTCGTGAACGGCAAGTCGGTGCTAGGTTGGTTCCTCACGGTCGGCGGTCTGCTCCTGATCCTGGCCGGCATCCTGGTCAACCTCGACATCTACTTCCAGTCGACCTCGCTCATGAACACTCTCATCATGCTGGGCCTGATCGCGGCGGGATTCGGCCTCGTGGTGAAGGGGCTGCGGCCTCACAGGGTCAAGTCGACGGTAGAGTAGCGGCTATCCCGCGGTCGCCGATCGCACGTCGGTCTGCGAGCCGGCCATGCGCAAGGTTTCGGGCAGGGTGCGCCCCTCGCCCTCAAGCCACGAGCGCGCGAGCCTGCGCGCCAGCAGGCGATCGGCCGAGGGAAGCATGCGGTAGGCGGCATCCCGGACCAGCCGCTCCCGGAAGTGGTGGGACGCCTCGCCCAACCTGATGTCCCGCTCGATGAGCGCCCGCATGACCAGCACCTCCATCCACTCGCCGATGCTCTTGCGCGACGGCTCGCCGAGCACGGCGATGAGCGACTCGACGCCGAAGAGCTTTTCACCGTAAAGGCTTGCCGCACGCAGCACGCGACGGACATCGGGCTCAAGTCCGTCCAGTCGGCCTTCCACGATCGCGTACACCGTTTCGGACACGTCGAGGGTGCCGTCGCGTGTGCTGGCGACCAGCTCCTCGAGAAAGAGAGGATTCCCCTCCCAGCGCTCGAGGATGAATTCGTCGACGGCGCGAACCGGGGGTGGAGCCCAGTGACGAAGCAACGTCTGTCCGTGTCTCTGCGGCAGCGGTCGCAAGCGAAATCGCTGCACGGCGCGGGCGTTCCAAAGGCCCGGGAACCTTTCTTCCACCTCGTCGCGGCCCGAGCCCACCACCATGATGGGCTTTTCATGCAGCATCTGCATGACGTGATCGACCATTTCCAGGCTCGGGCTGTCGGCCCACTGCAGATCGTCGAGAATGAGAAGAAGCCCGGATTCCTCGCAGCGATTGGAAAGCCACTCCGCGAGCGCATTTTCCACGTGCGTGCTGGACTTGTCCTGGACCTCGATGCCCGCGCTCGCCAGCACCGGCGCGAGGGTCGGATAGCGGCGTTCCACCCGCAAGAGAGTCCCCGCGCCACGCACGACGAGCGGTGGCTGGCCGGGAATCCTGCGCAGGAACTCACGCACCAGCCGGGTCTTGCCATAGCCGGCCGATGCAATGACGAGCACCACGTGCGCCAGCCTCTCGTCGCGAGATTCCTCGAAGAGCGATGCCAGCGAGGCGAGGTCGCGATCGCGACCCAAGAACGGACTCTCCTGCCCGTCGGACGCGCGTACGCTGTCGGCGGCAAGGCTCTTCGCCTCGCTCTGCAGCAGAGCATTCCCGTCCGCCCCACTGACGAGAAAGCGCGCCGGGAGAAGCCGGCGGGTGGTCTGGTCGAGGCGAATGGTGCCTTCGTCCTGTCCTTCCATGAGCGCGGGCAGCCGATCCATCAGCCGCCCGACGGGCAGGCGTCCGAGGAACGTAGCGCGACCGGTGGCGAGCGCAATCTTGGCGTCGGGCTCGAGATTGCGAAGGGCGAGCGCCGCGGAGGCGAGCTGAATCGCCTGTTCCTGCGCGGTGGACACGGTCGGCGCGGTCATGAGCAGGGTGCGGTTGATTAGCCGATCCATCTCGCATGCGCAGGTTTCCAGCAGCCGTCGGATCTCGACCATGCGCGCATCGTCCTCGTCCTTGGCGAGGCGGCCGGCCGGAACGGGCAAGCTGGCCGGCTTCGGCCCGAGACGACGTTCGGCGAGCGGGCGGGCAGTTTCCTGGGCCCCATCTCGCTTGCCGAGCGACACCAGCATCGCGCACGCGAGATGCTCCTCGATCTCACTGATCGCGTCGTGGCGCGCAGGTGACGGCGGCCTCGTCGTGGCGATCTCGCTGCTGATGCCGCCGAGCTCCCGCGACAGGCCCGCGAACTCCTGGGCCAGCACCGCGGCCGACGACGGGCGCTGGTAGGGATCCGATGCGAGCATGGAGTGGACTTTCCGACAAATCGAATCGGGAAGGCCCGCCCGCTTGCCGCCGATTTCGGAAACGATACCAGAGCAGACCTTGGTCATCACCTCGAGCGGGGTCTCGCCCGAAAACGGCGGATCGCCGGTGAGGGCCTCGTAGAGAACGCAGCCCAGAGAGAAGATGTCCGCGCGCCCATCCACGTCGGCGCGGCCACGCGCCTGCTCGGGCGAGGTGTAAAGCGGCGTGCCCACCGTCGACCCCTTGCGCGTGAGCCGCTTCGCATCGAACACCCTGCGTGCGATGCCGAAATCGAGCAGACGAATCTCGGTCAGCTTCCAGCCCACCAAGAAGATATTGCCGGGCTTGATGTCGCGGTGGACGATGTCGCGGCTGTGCGCCGCCGACAGTGCCTCTAGGACCAAGCGTGCGACGTGCGCAGAGGCTGCCGGACCCAGGGTGCCACGGCCGAGGCGATCTTCCAGCGTCTCACCTTCCAGCCACTCCATCGCGATGAAGGGTGAGCCGTTCGGGGTCACGCCATGGTCGAAGTAGCGCACGATGCCCGGGTGGGAAAGCTCGGCGAGCACACGGGCTTCCTGGTCGAAGCGCGCCTGTTCGATGGTAGACCGAGAATGCAGAATCTTAAGCGCAACCAGCGCGCCGTTCTGGCGGTCGATCGCTTGATACACCGTCCCCATGCCGCCAACGCCGGCTTGGTTTTTCAGCTCGTAGCGGTCCGCAAAGGGCGTGCGGCCCCCTGGCGTGCCTGGGATCACAGTGGACACATCGGAGAACATAAGTGAGCCCTTGAGGGTTGGAAGCTATTTTTTGTGGATCAATCCGTAAATCAAGATAGACTGATTAATGTGCCAGCAAAGATTGCCGATATGCTTGGGCTCTTGTCGGATCCGGCGAGGATCCGGCTGGCGACGCTGCTGGACGGGAACGAGCTTTCGGTCGCGGAGATCACCCAGGTCGTCCGCATGGTGCAGTCCCGCGTGTCCACCCACTTGGGCAAGTTGCGTGATGCTGGCGTCCTGCGCGATCGTCACCAAGGCACCAAGGCGTACTATTCGCTCAACGAAAACGGCATGTCCGAGACGCTCCAGCGCCTGTGGCATCTCGTCGCCGAAAACCGCGACGAGGCCGAGTGGCAGGCCGATCGCGCGCGTTGCGAGGAGGTCCTACGGCAGCGACAAAAGCCCGGTGGCTGGCCCGACTCGGTGGCCGGGCAGATGGATCGCCACTACTCGCCCGGTCGCACCTGGGAGGCGACCATGCTCAGCTTTCTCAGCTTCATCCGCCTTGAAGACGTGCTCGACGCCGGCTCGGGCGATGGCATGGTTGCCTCCATGCTCGCGCCGAGGTGTCGCAGCATCACATGTCTCGACATCAGCCCGAAGGTATTGCAAGCCGCGCGGCAGCGACTGTCGGCCGTGCGCAATGTGAGCTTCGCGCCCGGCGATATCCACGCCCTGCCCTTTCCGGCCGCGCAGTTTGACCACGTCCTGTTCTTGAACGTGTTGCCGTATTCGAAAGAACCGGCGCGCGCGCTTGCCGAGGCGGCTCGCGTCCTGCGGCCGGGCGGCACGCTGCTGGTAAGCACCCTGGCCGATCACGACCATCCCGAGATCACCGGCGCGTATGGTCACGTCAACCATGGTTTCCGCCCTGCGACCCTACGCCGGTGGCTTACCCGCGACGCGCACCTCGTGGTCGACCGCTGCGAAATAACCTCACACGAAAGACAGCAACCCCATTTTGCCGTGCTAAGTGCATTTGCCCGCAAAACCGGCGCTTAAGCCGGGACCAGCAAGGAACAGCCATGAATCGAGAGCAGCGCATCGCCTACCTACAAACCGCCATCACCCAACGCATCCTGGTCATCGACGGCGCGATGGGGACGATGATTCAGCGCGAGCAGCTCGGCGAGGCCGACTTTCGCGGCGAAAGGTTCAAGAACCACAGCCACGAGCTGCGCGGCAACAACGACGTGTTCGTGCTGACCAGGCCCGACTTGATCGAACGCATCCACGGCGCCTACCTGGAGGCGGGCGCTGACATCATCGAGACCAACAGCTTCAGCTCCACCAGCATCGCCCAGGCCGACTACCAGCTCGAATCCGCGGTCTACGATCTGAACCTGGCCGCCGCCCAGGTCGCGCGGCGAGCCGCCGATACCTGGACCGCGAAGACGCCCGACCGCCCGCGCCTGGTGGCCGGCGCCATGGGCCCCACCAACAAGACCCTGTCGCTTTCGCCGAAGGTCACCGACCCCGGCTATCGCGCGGTCACCTTCGACGAGATGCGGGCAGCGTTCGCCGAGCAGGTACGCGGGCTGGTGGACGGCGGCTGCGATCTACTTTTGGCGGAGACGGTCATCGACACGCTGTCGCTCAAGGCGTGCATGGTCGCGATAAAGGACGTGCTCGCCGAAAAAGACCTGCGCCTTCCCGTCATGCTGTCGGCCACCATCACGGACAAGAGCGGCCGCATTCTGTCCGGGCAGACTATCGACGCCTTCTACACCTCGGTCGCGCACATGCGGCCGTTCTCGGTGGGGATCAATTGCGGCGGCGGCGCCACCCAGACGCGCCCCTACGTGAGCGAGCTGGCCGGGCTCGCGGGCTGCTACTTGAGCTGCTACCCGAACGCGGGGCTGCCCAACACCTTCGGCGGCTACGACGAGACCCCTGATTTGACGGCGCGCCTGGTTCGCGACATGGCGGAAGCCGGGCTGGTCAATATCGTGGGCGGCTGTTGCGGCACCACGCCCGACCACATCCGCGCCATCGCCCAAGCGGTGAACGGCATCGCGCCTCGCCGGCCGGCGGACCAGCGCGGGGCCGACATGCGCCTGGCCGGCCTCGACACGCTGACGGTGGCGCCAAGCTCGAATTTCATCATGATCGGCGAGCGCACCAACGTGGCGGGCTCGCGCAAGTTCGCCAACCTCATCAAGATGGGCGACTTTGCCGCCGCGTTGGCGGTGGCGCTGGACCAGGTGCGCGGCGGGGCCAACGTGCTCGACGTGAACATGGACGAAGCCTTGCTCGACGGCGAAAGGGCCATGACCCAATTCCTGAACCTGGTCGCCAGCGAGCCAGAGATCGCGCGCGTGCCGGTGATGGTGGACAGCTCGAAGTGGCAGGTGATCGAGGCCGGCCTCAAGTGCCTGCAAGGCAAGGGCATCGTGAACTCGATTTCGCTCAAGGAGGGTGAAGCGGAGTTCCTGGCCAAAGCGCGCACCATCAAGCGCTACGGCGCCGCGGTGGTCGTGATGGCGTTCGACGAAGAAGGGCAGGCGGTCAGCATCGACCGCCGGGTGGAGATCTGCAAGCGCGCCTACCACCTGCTAATAGAGAAGGCCGACTTCGATCCGTCCGACATCATCTTCGATCCGAACGTGCTGGCGGTGGCCACCGGCATGGAAGAGCACAACGGCTACGCGAAGGACTTCATCGAATCCATCCCACTCATCAAGGCCGCATGTCCGGGCACCCGCATCTCGGGCGGAGTGTCCAATCTGTCGTTTTCGTTCCGGGGCAACGATCCCGTGCGCGAGGCGATGCACACGGTTTTCCTGTATCACGCCATTGCGGCCGGGATGGACATGGGCATCGTCAACGCCGGCCAGCTTGGCGTGTACGCGGACATTCCTGCCGACCTGCGCGAGCGAGTCGAGGACGTGATCTGGAATCGCCGCCCCGACGCCACCGAACGGTTGATCGAAGTCGCCGGTCACGTGAAGGGCGAAAGCAGAAAGCGCGCGGAGGATCTAGGCTGGCGCAAAAGCCCGGTGGAAAAGCGCTTGGAGCACGCGCTGGTCCACGGCGTCACCGACTTCATCGTCGCCGACGTGGAAGAGGCTCGACAGAAGCTCGGCAAGCCCATCGATGTCATCGAAGGGCCGCTGATGGCGGGCATGGGCGTGGTGGGCGAGCTGTTCGGCAGCGGCAAAATGTTCTTACCCCAGGTGGTAAAAAGCGCGCGCGCCATGAAGGAGGCGGTCGCGCACCTTCTGCCCTTCATGGAAGCGGAAAAGACCAGCACCAGCAAACCGCGCGGCAAAATACTGCTTGCCACGGTGAAGGGCGACGTGCACGACATCGGCAAAAACATCGTTTCGGTGGTGCTCGGCTGCAACAACTACCAGGTCGTGGACTTGGGCGTGATGGTCCCGACCGCGAAGATTCTGGACGCCGCGGTCGAACAGCAATGTGACATCGTGGGCCTGTCCGGCCTCATCACCCCGTCGCTCGACGAGATGGCCCACGTTGCCGAGGAGATGGATCGGCGCGGGCTCGCCATCCCGCTCTTGATCGGCGGCGCCACCACCAGCCGTGAGCACACGGCGGTGAAGATCGCCCCGCGCTACCGCGCCAGCACCGTACACGTGCTGGACGCGTCTCGCGCAGGGCCCGTGGTCAGCGCCCTGCTCGACGAGAAGCAACGCGAGGTTTTCGACGCCAAGAACCGCACCGAACAGGAAAACGCGCGCCAGATCTTCGCCGACAAGCGCAAGCGGATCCTGGTCAGCTTCGGCGAGGCCAACGGGCGCAAGCCCGAGATCGCCTGGAATAAGGGAGACCTCCCGGCGCCCTCTTTCCTGGGCCGGCGAGTGATCGCCGATCAGCCTCTCGAAGAGCTGGTTCCCTTCATCGACTGGACCTTCTTCTTTACTGCGTGGGAGCTGCGCGGGCGCTACCCGGCGATCCTGCAACATCCCAAATACGGCGCCTCCGCGCGCGAGCTCTTCGCCGACGGACAGAAAAAGCTGGACGAGATCGTCAAGGGCAAGCGCATCCGCGCCGCCGGCGTGTACGGCTTCTGGCCTGCCGCCAGCGAAGGCAACGACATCGTGCTCTTCACCGACGAAGGCCGCAGCCGCGAGCTTGTGCGCTTTCCCATGCTGCGCCAGCAGGGCGGCGAGGCGCCGTTCCGCTGCCTGGCCGATTTCGTAGCCCCGCGCGACTCGGGGCTTGCCGATCACGTGGGCGCCTTTGCCGTGACCGCGGGGCTCGGCGCGGACGAGCTGGCCAAGCAGTACCAAGAGGCACGCGACGACTACAGCAGCATTATCGTGAAGGCGCTGGCCGACCGGCTGGCAGAAGCCTTCGCAGAGATGCTGCACGCGAAGGTCCGCCGCGAGTGGGGCTACGGCGCAGGCGAAAAGCTATCCAGCGAGGATCTCATCGCCGAAAAGTACCGCGGCATCCGCCCAGCCTTCGGTTACCCGGCCTGTCCCGAGCACAGCGAGAAGGTGAAGCTGTTCGACCTGCTTCGAGCACCGTCCGCAGGCATCACGCTGACCGAAAGCTTCGCCATGTGGCCGGCCGCCAGCGTGAGTGGGATCTACCTCGCCCACCCGCAGGCCCGCTACTTCGACCTCGGCCGCATAGGCCGTGACCAGGTGGAAGACTACGCCGGCCGCAAAGGCATCAGCATGGACGAAGCAGAACGACTGCTGTCGCCGAGGCTGGGATACTGATTGCGAGCCGCGACGTTGCCACGTCTACTGAGCAAGTGCCGCGTTCCGACCGCTACGCGGAAATTCGTAGCGGGTCGTCTCGAGCGCTCCGGTTTACCTTCCCCGAGAGCACCCCACCGAGCAAGACCAATACGACCGCCGCGACACTGCTAGGCCGGTGGCGACAATTCCACCGATCCTACTGCCGCAACCTGATCCCGAGCACCACGCAGGTCTCCAGATCGACCACGACCGAGTAGTGAAGGTAGCCGCCGTCACTACCCACGCCACTGTAGAGGACGTCGATGCAACGCCCGGTCTCGCACCCAGGAAAGGCTGAGTCGTTGGTGCCGGGCCGCTCTCCGAATTCATAGAAGAAGGGGCCGTCCGACCTCAGCGACGAAAGGCCGTCGAGGACAGCCCGAACCTGGGGATCACGTTCGGCCAGGAAGGTGGCGTCCCAGCCCTCCTCGGCGGACGGCTGCGGGCCCTGATATCCGTCGATGTTCACGACGGTGAGGCTTTGCAGGGTGTCGGAGTCGACCAGGTAGCCCATGTTCAATTGCCTGCGGTGGGTGTAGTCCAAGATTTGCAGTCTCAGCGCCCGATTGGGCAAGCCGCCCTCGCTGGCGGACGCGCAGTAGCTGTCTTGGCTGATAACCCGCCAGTGTGCATCTGCGAGTAAGGTCGTGAACGCTGTCTTCTGCAGAAGGTCACGCAAGCTCCGCTGAAGTTCGCCAGTCGAAGGCATCGTGTAGCACCGTTCGGGCCCACAGATATTGCCGATCCCATTGCCGTCGGTATCGACTTGCGCCGCGTTCCAGGCCAACGGGCAGTTGTCGGTGGCATCGCAAACCCCGTCGTGGTCGCTATCGATCCCACCCGGACATCTATCGCAAGCGTCGCCCAGCCCGTCAGCGTCGCTGTCGGCTTGATCGGGGTTCGCCGTGGCGGGGCAATTGTCCGCCTCGTCCACAATTCCGTCCTCGTCGAAATCAACGGCCAGCACGCCTCGGAAGGCCAGGCTAGGCGCCTCGGGATTCTTGCCGCAGCCCCCGGCCGACGAGAATGCGTCGGGAGCGAGAGTGTCGATCGGCACGGTGCCCGAGTTGTCGTAGGCGGAGTCGATCGTCCAACCGTCGGTGTCATCGCGATCGACGGGGCCCGCGTCGACGCGATCCGTGAACGGCGAATCGGGTATCGCTTGGGCCCCATCCGGAACCGCCTCGGCCTTACCAGCATCCGCCCCGACCCCCAGTCCGCGACGACTGCCACCGCACGACAGACCGAGGCAGCAGATCCCCAAAGCCAGATGAGCTCCGAATGATACCCGTCGCATCATCTAGGTTCCGATGCGGGCGCGCGCAGGACGGTGCAACGACTCCTGACCGACGGTTGCAGATGCGCGTATGGGTTGTGGGCCGTGGCACAGCGGAGGTCGCATGAAGCGTAGCCCCGGCGCGGAGCAGTCCCCCGTGCTGGCTGGTTGTCCTTGCCGTCGCCTCGGCGCGCCATCCGGTGACGTTCAGCGCACCTTCAGCGCCTCTCGGGCCCCGGTTCGCGGTATAAACAGCCCCCTCCATGAGCGCCCTGCGTCCAACCCTGTCCGTCGTCATTCCCGTG
>Ga0265314_10000200_pt1 | contig 88202 bp, 75 predicted proteins | sample 4126metaG_FD_203106 | JGI IMG/M metagenome (GOLD analysis project Ga0265314, IMG submission 203106) | Rhizosphere microbial communities from Carex aquatilis grown in University of Washington, Seatle, WA, United States - 4-1-26 metaG | ecosystem: Host-associated > Plants > Roots > Rhizosphere >...
GGAGTAGCCAAACAGGGTCTCGGCTGCTCGATTCCAGAAGCAAAGCTCGCCCGACTCTCGGGCAGCAAAGACCGCATCTGATGTATTTTCGAGAAAGGCAAACAATTCCGCTTCAAGCATCTTTGCACCCTCAGCGAACGTCTCTACAGATCCCTTCGGTATCACAGGGAAGAGACCTCAATCGGCCTGAAAAGAGCCATGCGACTTCTTGTCCGGTCCAGGCCAGAACACTGCCCAGCGGCACCTTCGCTTCGACGCCACGAGCAGCACATAAGAATGGTAAACCACGGTGCCACATCGCGTATTTTCTGGGTTCGACCCTGTACATGACGGCATTGTGACTTAAGTCCCTGCAGCAACGCTTGCACAGGGTGAAAGTGGCATCAGAGGATTTTCCTTATGACTGCCGCCTCCAAGACCGTCTGACAGATTGCGATTGATCAACCATCCGCCATAGGAGTGTTCGATCGCATGGGCATTAAGTATTGCTGCAATGGCGAGAAGACTTTGAATGATGCATACTTAGGGATCGCCACGTCAGTAGAGGACGTAATGCGGGCACTCGACCACTCTGCAGCAGGAGACAGGGCACCTGGTCCGAGATTCGAAAACAAAACCTTCGAATTCCTGATTCTCCGCGCCCTCCGGAACCAGCATGAGCGAGTTAAGGAAGAACTACCTCTTCTACAGGGAACGGCAGCGACGGTGGCAGATCGCTATGGTACTCGGCACCCAGAATTAACGGCCATCGAAGAGCTGATCCAGGCACTCTCCCTGAAGCTTACAACCCATCTGGCCGAAGAAGAGGGTACCCTGTTTCCTGCGCTGCTCGAGCTTGAGTTGGCATATCTTGGTGAGAGCTCGATCGTCGGCTATCCAAAGCGCGTACGCAACATATCGGAGAGTATGTCACTGCAGCACGATACTTCTGGCGTCACACTCCATCAGATATGGGCTGAGAGTCACAACTTTATCCCTCCCTCCGATGCAGATTCTCTGTTTCGCAAATTCTATGACGATCTGCAGAGATTCTTTGGAGAACTCCATCGCAACTTCCATATGGAGACCAACATCCACTTCCCTCAAGCCGCTCCGATGGAAGCAGAAATATTTCGTGGTTCCCGGCTCATCAGATACTGATCGATTCAATGCGCCATGGTACGTTCAAGGGCCGTAACAATCTTTTCGACGGAGACTACGCAGAACTTTTCCATTTCGGCCGCGGCTGGCAGCAATGGAACATCGGGTGCCGTTACTCGCAGGATAGGTGCATCTAGGCAGTCAAACGCCTGCTCCGCGATGATCGCCGACACTTCAGCACCGATGCCTAGCGTGCGATTGTCTTCGTGAATAATCACGGCGCGGCTCGTCTTGGCCACAGACTCGAGGAACGTGTCTGTATCGAGAGGGGCAAGGGTACGGAGATCCACCACTTCGACATCGATACCATGTTTCTTCTTCATTTGCTCCGCCGCCTGTAATGTGGGCTGCAATGTATATCCGTAGGAGATCGCAGTAATATCCCTTCCTTGACGTCGGATAGCAGCTTTCAGGAGGGGGACTGTGTAATCCGCGTCCGGGATCTCCTCCTTAATAGAGCGGTACAGTTTCTTATGTTCGAAGAACATTACTGGGTTGTCGTCGCGAATCGCGGCTTTGAGCATGCCCTTCGCGTCATACGGTGTTGAAGGAGCTACAACGACCAGCCCTGGACTGTGGACGAACCAACTCGTGTTGCTTTGTGAATGATAAAGGCCACCGCCGACTCCGCCGCCGTAGCAGACACGGATGGTCATCGGACAGGTTTGGGTACCGGCGCTGCGATAGCGCAGCTTCGCTGCCTGTTGTGTGATTGCGTCCATGGCAGGCGTGATGAAATCGACAAACTGGATTTCTGAAACCGGCCGCAGTCCTGCCATCGCCGCACCGATTGACGAGCTGATGATGGCATTCTCTGAGAGCGGCGAGTCAATGACCCGTTCGCTCCCAAATTTGTCCAACAGGCCCTTCGTAGCCCGGAAAGCCCCACCCATCCTGCCTATATCTTCTCCAATGACAAAGACCTGGGGATCACGCTCCATCTCTTCATGGAGGGCCGTATTGATGGCATCGATGTAAGTCATGACTGCCATCAGATACTCACTTCATATTTCGGAGCCCACGTTTTGCGATCCAACTCGCGCTCCCGGATGCTGAATGAATAAACATGGTCCAGTGCCTCGTCTCCCTGAGGTGTTGGCGATCTTTCTGCGAACGCGATAGCCTCGTCGATTTCACGGTTGAAACCTGCCGTCAACTCCTCCTTCCACTGTTCAGACCAGAGATTATCCGGCTTCAATCGTCGCTCCATCGCGGGAATGGGATCACGCGACATCCAATACTCGACTTCCGTGGGGTCGCGATATTTGGCGCCGTCGATCTCCGAGTGGCCGTACCATCGGTAGGTCTTGCACTCAAGAAGAGTGGCACCGGCGCCGGAGCGGGCCCTATCGATTGCATCGCGCATTGATGTGTACACGGCAATCACGTCATTGCCGTCAACCCTGGCGCCGGGAATCCCGTATCCCTGCGCTTTAATGCTGAAGTCCTCCACCGCAGTCTGCATAGAGGCCGGCAAGGATTCAGCATAGCCGTTATTCTCGATAACAAAAATGATTGGCAGCTTGAGTACACCAGCGAAGTTCACTGCCTCATGCCAAGAGCCGAGGCTTGTCGAACCCTCGCCCGAGAGCGCTACAACAACGTTCTGTTTGTGCTGCATTTTGTTTGCGAGCGCGATGCCCGTTCCGATACTCAATTGTGCAGCAATGGTCGATGAGGGAGTGATGATGTTCATTGGTGCGTATCCGCAATGAGCCGGCGCCGAGCGGCCTTGATCAGGACTGGCCTTACGTCCGTATAAATGGGCAAACATGAGCGGCAGTGGAGTACCCTTCATAATGTTCGCGACGAAATTACGATGCGAAGGCGCAACGGTATCCTCAGGGAGCAAATCCAAAGTCGTGCCCACCGAGGTGGCTTCCTGGCCCACCGCGGCAAAGTAGTTCCCGGCGAACTTCCCTTGGCGATAGAGAGTCCGGATCCGCTCCTCAACGATGCGGCATTTCAGCATGTAGGCGTAGAGGCGGCGAAGCAGTGTCGCGTTCAGTCTTTTACTGTGCTGTACATCGGAATCGTTCGGTTGAACGTTCCCGATTAGATCGTTGGCGGTCGCCATCATGATCTCCCTGCCGATCTGGTCCTCGCGGAGTCTGTCCGTTGTCTCATTTTTGCGCGATGGAGGACCGCACACAATGAACTATGCGTACTACGGAATGCAACATAAATACCAGCGCCGACGGATGTCATTCATTGCGATAATCTCCTGTGTGGAGGCCTTACCTGTCCGATGAGAGGAATCCTGAACTGATCGGCCTTGCAGTTCGATCACTAATGATTCGACTGCCGTTCTTCTCGCAAGCTAGGATGGCTCTCATTTCGCACTCCTTCTCCACGTTTTCCGCGATCGCTGATCAAGCTAAGAAAGACGCTTTCTGACATCTCGCATTGCAGAGAGGATTTATCCATGCCAACCGACGTCATCATGCCCCAAATGGGTGAGTCGATTTTCGAGGGTACAATCACCAAATGGCTCAAAAGAGCTGGTGACCCCGTAGATAAGGACGAGCCGCTGTTCGAGATATCGACCGACAAGGTGGATGCCGAGATTCCCTCCCCCGTCGCCGGCATACTCAGTGAGATCAGGGTCGCCGAAGGCGCTACCGTGCAAGTCAACACCGTAGTCGCCGTTATTCAAGGCGCCGGCAGTGCTTCCGCGCCTGCGTCAACACCCGAGACGGAAGAGTCGGCGGCCAGCGCCGCTCCCGAGCCTGTAGCTGCGACTCTCGACGGACAATCGAGCAGCAAAAACATTCGTTCATCGCCGCTGGTTCGACGCATTGCCCAAGATAACAATATTGACGTTGATCAAGTCACGGGTACTGGCCCACAGGCTCGTATCACGAAGGATGACATCCTGCGCCACTTGAGCGAGCTAGAGGCCAAGAGTGCGCGACCCGCATCTCCGGCAACGCCTGAAGTGCCGCCGCCCACCAAACCGAAGCCTGCGACCGTCCCGCCCGCCACGCGGTCCCACGAAGCAGTGACCGAGACGGCCTCGCAGCTGCCCGGAACGCTAGTGCCACTTACCAAGATGCGGGCGATTATTGCCCAGCGGATGGCCGAAAGCGCACAGATCAGCCCGCACGTCCATACGGTCTTCAGAGTGGACATGACCCGGATCGTGCGCATTCGCGAGCGCGAGAAAGGCCATTATGAGCAGCGCAATGGCGTCAAGCTCACCTACATGCCTTTCATTTCTGTCGCCGCTGTGGAGGCGCTTCGCAAGTTTCCTATAGTCAATGCTTCGATGGAGAGTGGTTCGATTCGCTATCACCTGAACATCAACCTGGGCATTGCCGTCGCCCTCGAATGGGGACTCATCGTGCCGGTCATCAAGCAGGCCGAGGAACGTAGCTTCCTGGGTGTGGCCCGCGCCATCGCTGACCTGGCAGAACGCGCGCGTGCCAAGCAGCTCAAGCCCGATGAGGCCTCGGGTTCCACTTTCACGCTTACTAACTCCGGCATCTTCGGTGAGGAGTTCGGTACCCCGATCATCAATCAGCCAGAGGCGGCCATTCTGGCCATTGGAGGTCTGAGAAAAGAGCCGGTGGTTATCACTGACGGCGAGGGCAGCGACACCATTGCCATCCGCTCGGTGCAGCACTTCTGCCTTGGCTTTGACCATCGGATAATTGATGGCGCCGACGCGGGTAAATTCATGAGTGAGTTCAAGAAGACGCTGGAAAACTGGGATCGGGAGATCGGGTAGCCCTCACTTCGGGATTGACACCCCGGTAATCAGGTCTCTCTCAACGGCCGGAGCCTTCTGAGAGCAAACCACACTGCGAGCCATGATCGGATTCCGGGTGAAAATACTTCTGCGATTTCTTGCCTATGGCAAGTAGATCCGAAGAATTTCGGGTTGGTACGAGGGCTCGCACGCGTTTGAAGCGTCGAACAGCACAGCCTCTTTCGATCAGTAACCAAGCATGCGCACTATGCGGTAGATCTCTTCGGCTCAAATAAGCGCTTACTCCCTCTTCCATGCTTCCGGAAGAGTGTCATCCATGATCTCCAGCAATCGTCTCTGGCCATGCTATGGTGAGCAGGAACGCGCATTCTTCCAGTGCTTCGACGTCATGCTCAAGGCCGCGATCAAGTGTCAGGAGATCTCCGGGCACAAGGTCCTCCGTGCGATCTTCCGGAAGGTGGATTCTAACTTTTCCCAGAAGCGCATGTACCGAGATCGGCCCTTCGGCACGGTGATGGCTCATGTAGCTTCCCGGCTTCATCCGCACCAGGACGATACGGAACTCTGCATACTTCACTATGGTCTCGGAACTTCGGCCAGTTTCGCGCTTCCACGACGGGGCCTCCTTTAGCTTTTCAAGCTCCTCGCTGATGTTCCTTCTTATTACCTCGTCTGCAAGTTGAGGAAGGCGCGTCAGGCTCTGGCGGCGACTGGCCCCGCGACGATTTGCTTCAGATTTCTTCATTGGTACCTCCGCCTCAAATGACATGCGGGATTGCAAGAACCTCCGTCGCTCCAGAATGGCATAGAGCATAAATCTCTTCCGAAATAAATGGAATGATCTGGTTGTCATTTCTGTCGGGACAGTTGTACCAACAGTGTTCTATGTGACTCAAACAAGGATCCGTTCCCTGCCACTGACGGAAGCACACCGAGCCGAAGGTATCTCCAGACACATTCGGTCTCAACCCGCCGAACAGGCGCAAACACCGGATTTTGCGACATTCGTAATCGGCATCGGTGGATATGGCCTATTGCTGCGAAAGATGGGGTGAACGAGACTTCATTGTACCGGTCTGGACAGCGGTCGCAGATGGATTTCGCCTGGGCGCTGCAGGCACATTGGCGATCATAGTCAGCTAAGAAGAGTGCCTGCGTCAATCTGCGCAATACGGGAGAACACGCATGGCAAATACATCATCGTTGAACCGCCCAGGAAGCAACGCTAGAGGCAAACAAAGCAACAACCGCCTACTCGTCGTTGTCGATGAGTCCCCAGCATCGAAATCCGCAGTGGAGTATGTCGCGCGGGTGTTGGGTCGCCGTCGGGGATTTCAATTGTGCCTTGCTCATTTTCTGCCGCCATTACCCCCGCGCTTGCGGGAGTTTGGCGGTGCGGGGAACCCGGTTGAAGAAAGGCGGCAGGAAGCTGAGATGAGAGCAGAGCAGCAGCAATGGATCCTCGCTGCCAGAAAACAAGCTGAACCGATGTTGAATTGGGCTCGTACTAGACTGCGAAAAGCCGGACTGCCCGCTTGTTCCTTGAGTATCCTGTTCTCAGACCCGACAAGCGAACAGGACAGTGCTAGCGCTGAGATTCTGGGGTTGGCGTGAAGGAGAAAGTGCAACACAATCGTTGTGGGGCGTCGATTTGTCTCCTGGTTTCACAGGATCGTCACCGGTACGGATCTTGCCGAGAAACTGGTACAGGAAGGCGAGCACCTCACGCTTCGGGTTGTGGAGTAATGCCGATTCCGCTTCAACATCCGGTTGCGATCAATATCGGCAGGTTTTACGAGGAGCGAGATGTCTCTATTTTCGGCCTCGTGGCTGGCGCATCCCACAGTGGACTCGCGCCACCTTCTCAACAGTTCTATGGCCAGCAACACGACGTGTTCGACGCTGGAGCCCAGTTCGTCCATCACAACTTCTCCGGGCGCGAAATTCAAATGCGATTCAGGCCGATAATGTCTCTGCTGTTAACCACGAGATCGCAGCAGCCACGTGTGATACCAGCGTCAATCGCAAGCTTCACCCCATCAGGCGGAAAAACTTTGCCCGGTAATCTGCTGACTGCTAATCGAATAACTCCCATGAGGCATCAATATCGGAAGAGCGAGAACATTCTCTTGACACAATTCCCTTTAGCGGAACAAACTTTACGCGCTGAATGTAACAAGTTGTGATTTGATCAGCGCTTCAGAAGGGACTGGCTCAACCTGCACGACTTGCTGGGCTAGGCGATTGAACATTTTGCCACACGATTTAGAAGTGCAGTGGTTGAATCTAAAGGTGAACTCATCGCGGTTTTCCAGGTGATGGTATCTAATCGCGCCTTGGTGTCTTCCCTGACGGCTGGTGCTTCGCGCTTACAACCATCTCCGCGCTCCGAGTGCCTAGAACCCCGTGGTATTCAACCCGATAGGTTCTAGTCCCCTGATATGCGTGAAGCGCCTGGGCGCGACGAAGATTCATCTGGGCAAGCTTGTTCACCACTTGCTCTGCGCTGAGCGGAGCAGGGACTGAGATGAACCCGGTACCCAGCTCTTGCGAGTTTGCAGGCTGCCACAGCGTTGCCAGGATCAGGAATAAAAGTACGAGGAAATCAACACGAGAGTGGAAGAAGTCTCTAATCGGCATCGTTGCTCGATGATCTGCTCCGTGCAATTCCATAACGAAGCCTTTGTTACAGCCGCTTGCAGCAAAACCTTGATATAGAAAGTATTAGATTTGCGGTTTGCAAATACCGGTCATATTTGACCAATGCTCTGACCAGTGGCCTTGACATGAGTTAGGCTGCTTTTGACATGAGCGTATATCCGCAGCCATGTATCCCCAAAATGCGGCTATTGGTAGACCTCCGGCCGCAATGTTCATAAAAGCCGTAGATGGGTCAAACCGCGGTAAGCCCTTACTCTATATGCTTGTCCCGTCAGACCTCTTCACGTCGCAATTCAGGCCCAAACTCCGACTCAAGCAGCAAATGAGCTGATCGGCGGCAAACCGCGTTATGACATTCATGGCCGCGCCATATTCCGGAGAATAGATGATCGGCATGGACTGGCATTCCGGCAACTATGGGACGGGATCAGTCGAAATAAGCGGTCTCTCAGCGTTACCGTCAGGTATCTGATCGTGCAGAATCACGTTTAGCAGAGACTTGTGAACATGGATGCGACGGTTGTATTCGATGAAGCCTACGCGAGCCAGTTCAAAATGTTGCTTCTGGTCTTCTCCGACCGGAACGCTGTCAGCCTGATAGAGCAAGATATCGGCCGCCTGCATCAAGTCACATCTGTCACAGGAATAAGTACAAATGGTCTATTGACCGAAACGGTGCGTTGATCAATCCTTCGATGCGTATCGCGATTGCGCGCAGCCTGAGGCTGCAGCAATGAGGGCACGATGGCCTTCGAGTTCCTGAGATGCGTAACCCACGGCGAGATTCTCGCGATGGTTGTGCTCCAAGACGGCCCCAGCGTTTCCTGGCTCATCTTCCTGGGACAAGTGGTTTATCTGTTCGAAATCCTGCTGGGAGTGGCAATGGCTGTGTTGGGCGCTATTGGCGTTCTATACTGCTTTGGCAGAAACGACCTTTGTCCTAGTATCGCAAATATTGATGAACGGTGCGATTCGTTGAGTAATGATCAACAGGCACACGTGGAGGAACCCTCGGAGAGGAATACCGAAGTCACCATACGGCTCGAAGACGGGCCTCTTTGGCTGCTACACGGACATCGATGCATTGTGACGGTCAATACGCCTTTAGGCGGCGTTCAGAACGCGGGACGAGAAGTCTGGTATGCAAGGGAGGAGAAGTCACGCGGTTGAGACCGGAGGCAAAACGCCCATGAGCAGATGCCGGCACAAGGACGAAAGCGAGGATTTTCGTGGGATGGAGACGATCCTGCGAAGACGTACAGAATCAAGGAACTACTCGGCTTCGTTGACGGTCAGAAGATCAATCCCTCGCTGATTCCCAGTTGATTTGCTTAAAGAGTCCGCGGAGTCGGCTGCACATGTTCGGCTTCGTCGTGAAGCCGTGTTTCCGAATACTGCGAGAGTATCCACGGAGTTCTGACCCTGAAGCGCATGAGCGGTATAGAAGCTGCGTAGGAAAACGTCCGCTCCCTCATCTCAGTCATCCGGAAGGAGCCGGGAAAGATTTCAGTTTTGCGCGATTCGCCAACAACATCAAGATCAGGCACAAGAAGCTGAAGGCGCAGAGCATCAAGAATCCAGGAAAGAACGTCCCTGTCCTCTCCTTCACGACGCCAAGCACGAGCGGTGGAAAGAATCCGCCCAGACCTCCTGCCGCGCCCACGAGGCCGGTCACGCTTCCCACCGAGCCAGGGAAGTATTCCGGAACGAGCTTAAAAACTGCGCCATTGCCCAGACCAATAGCTCCCGCTACGCCCAGCGCGCCGATCGTGAATGTCACCATGAATGGACAGGCAAGGAGGATCGCCATCCCACCGGTGAGTGGGAAGACCCACTTCAGAATGCTGCGCCCGCCAAATCTGTCCGCCAGCACTCCTCCCAAGGGACGCATTGCCGTGGCCAGCACCACGAATCCTGCCGTGCGAAACCCCGCATCCTGAGGTGTGAGATGAAACATCTCGGTAAGAAAGATTGGCAGATAGATGGCCATCGCCACAAATCCGCCGAAGGTAAGGAAGTAGTAGAGGCTCAACTCCCAAGTCCGCCGATCCTGCAAGGGGCTGAGGGTTTCCGCGAAGCTCTTTGACGCACTACGCCGCGGAGCGTTGCGGGCCGCCACCGCAAATATGCAAAGCCAAATAGCGAGCAGAATACCAAAGGTCCAGAATCCCCAGCGGAAGCCGCAGGTTACGGCGATCAACGGTGCGCCAAAGGCAGCCAGTGACTGTCCGATATTGCCTGCGCCATAGACACCGAGTGCTAAGCCTTGCCGGTCTGCGGCGAACCAACCGCTGACAAACCCCACGCCAACCGAAAAACTCGCTAAACCGATGCCGATTAGGAAGCCATAGATCATGAGATGCAGATAATCACGTACGTCTCCCATGAGAAACGCCGGAGGAAGCGACAGTATCATTACTGCCGTGAACACGGATCGCCCTCCTAGCCGGTCGGTTAACATGCCCAGGGGAATGCGCCCGAAGCTGCCCAGCAGCACCGGCAAAGCGACGGCCGTGCTTTTCTGTATTGCGGTGAGATGCATTTGCGTGCTCAGGATCGGCATCATCGCGGACAGCGAGCCGAACACAGCAAAGCAGAGAGCAAAAGCGCCCGTACCGAGCACCAGTTGGAGTCTGGCGGAGGATGATGGCTGCTGCATAGGGTCAGTCATGTTGTTCCTGTTCGGATGCCGATTGCACTGCTCCTCATTCCGTCGGCGCTGGCGGGAGTGCTTTTGGGCAGTGGCAACACGGTGCTCCACTCATTCAGCGCAAGAAAACTTCTTCATCATTTACCTTTTGACTCGCGCACAATGTGCCATCTGATCCTCGCAGTTGTTCAGATGGCCCCACAGCACGACGCTCCATGGCTGCGAGCCTGACAATGCTGATCTCACAAGTCGGCCGCTTGCTTACGCTTTCTGGGGAGACTGAGACGGACGGATCTCAATACGGCTGACGAGCGCGGGGCCGGGATAACGATAGATATTGATCACCGCCTGAGCGATATCGTCCCCTGATAACTTCCATGATTCATGGAGATTGCTACCTTCTGAACCGCCAAAATCTGTAGCAACGTTTCCTGGCATGATGGTACTCACTCGGATGCCATCATAGCGAACATCTTGCATCATAGCCTCTGTAAGGCCATTTACGCCGAATTTCGAGGCGCAGTATGCGGTGCCTCCTGCAATACCATGGACGGCGAGCAGGCTTGAAATATTAAAGATGTGGCCCCCACCGCCCTTCCGCATGATCGGTATGACTTCGTGGCAACAATAGAAAACACCGGAAAGGTTTGTCTGAATGGTGACATCCCATTCCTCAATTAATAGTTGGTCTACTGGCTTGAAAATACCAACGCCGGCATTGTTCACCAAGATATCAAGCCGCCCGAATCGTGTCGCCGTTGCTTGGACCACGCTGCGACATTCCTCGTAGCGGCGGATATCCGCCACCGCTCCTTCTGCCCCGCCCACACCTCGAAGTGATTGGAGCCGGCCAAGTGCGGTTTTCAGCGTCGCTGGATTGTGGCCGCAGATGAATACACAGGCACCTTCTCGGACTAAAGCCTCGGCAATACTCAATCCAATGCCCCGGGCGCCGCCCGTTATCAGCGCTACCTTCTTATCAAATTCCGCGGACACATGCCCTCTAATTACAAACCCATAACTTAAGACAAACTCTTGGCGTCCGCAGACGAAAAATGCGCAGTTTCCGTGGATGATTACAACGGTGCCAACATATGCCGGTATGCATCATTCCACCTGATTTCTTTTATAAAATTACGCGCTGTGGTGTTTTCATCAATCACTAGAAACTCGATGCCTGCCATCTCAGCAAAGTCTTCCAGGTGCTCGACCGAGAGCCCCAAACTGAACGCGGTGTGATGTGCGCCGCCGGCCAATATCCAGCAGGTAGATGCGACTTTCAGGTCCGGCTCTGGAACCCAGACTGCTCGGGCCACCGGCAGCCTGGGGAGCGGCTGCTCGGGCGAAATCACACTTATTTTGTTTGTCACCAAACGAAAGCGATCACCTATGTCCACTATTGAAGCCACCACCGCGGGGCCGGTCCGTGCGGTGAAGACCAGCCGAACCGGATCCTCTTTTCCTCCGATAGACAGCGGATGAATTTCGAGAGACGGTTGCGAAGCAGCGATTGAAGGACAGATTTCCAACATGTGTGAGCCCAGCACCTGCCCACTGCTCTTGAAGTGATAGGTATAGTCTTCCATGAACGACGTACCGCCCTCGATCCCTGAGCTCATAACCTTCAAAGCCCGCACCAGGGCGGCCGTCTTCCAATCTCCTTCTGCCCCGAAGCCGTATCCATCCGCCATGAGTCTCTGCACAGCTACCCCAGGCAGTTGAGTTAGACCATGGAGCGTCTGGAAGTTGTCGGTGAACGCTTGGAATCCGCCCTGGTCAAGGAAGTGTCGCAGGCCAATTTCAATTCGTGCAGCATCGCGGAGCGCCTCACGCCGTTTGCCATTCAGTCGCAGCGGTTCCGAAAGAATATAGGAGGCTTCATACTCAGACAACAGACGATCCACGTCAGGATCGGGTACCTCTCGGACGCGTTCTACAAGATCTCCTACTCCATATCCAAGGACCGAGTAGCCCAGTCGGATCTTCGCTGCCACTTTGTCGCCTTCAGTAACTGCTACCTCGCGCATGTTATCGCCAATGCGAGCGATCTTGAGCGTCTGTGCATCGTGCCATGCGCACGCAGCTCGCGTCCATGTGGTGAGTTGGTCCCGCACGTCCTGATCCTGCCAAAATCCGGCGATCACCTTGCGATTGATGTGCAAGCGACTTCCAATGAATCCGAACTCACGATCACCGTGGGCCGACTGGTTCAGGTTCATGAAATCCATGTCGATCGTGGACCATGGCAGATCGCGATTGAATTGAGTGTGCAGATGGGCCAATGGTTTTCGCAAAGCAAGGAGGCCAGGAATCCACATCTGAGCGGGAGAAAACGTGTGCATCCAGGTGACGATCCCGATGCAATTCCTCGATCGGTTTGCCTCCAGACAGAGTTCCAAAATTGACTCTGCTGTCACCATCACTGGTTGGCACACCATTCTGACGGGCATGCCGGGAGCTGATGAAAGTTCGGTCGTCATCTCACGCGCGTGATCAGCCACTGTTCCAAGAGCCGCTTCACCGTAAAGTGACTGGGCGCCGGGAACAAACCATACTTCGAATCTGGAAAGATCAATCATTGAATCTACCGCCGAGTAGCCTAGTTCATCGGAGCACAAGTTTCACCGAAACACTTGCCAGTGGCCCGAAGGAGCTGCGATTGCTCGAAGCTGTTCGAGCTGGGATGGAGAGCCGTGAGTCTTCCAAATTATCCGGCCTTGGCAACGTCCTTCATTGCGTCGATCGCTAAAGCAGAGTGAGCGATCGCTCCGCCGGCCCGCATCTCGGCGGCGACCCAGATCGCTTCCATGATCTCTTTACTGGTCGCGCCTTTCGCTTGTGCGCTCTTGGTGTGGCTGCGAATGCAATAAGGACACTGCGTCACATGGGCCACCGCGACCGCAATCAGCTCCTTTGTCTTGGAGGGCAATGCACCGTCGGCAAAGACCTGACGGCTGAAGGAGCGGAAAGTGTTCAGAATCTCTGGAGCAAGCTCCTCGCGCCTTTTCGCAATCTCCATCGAAGCGACAGGGTACATCGGTTCTTCCATCGTAATGGCTCCTTTCAGGTTCGCCCTGCTAAGCATGCGCTTGCAGATTGACGAATGGTGGTTAAAAATCCTCCGCAATTCTTGCCTCTAGTCGTTCCTTCAATTGGGTCATCCCATTGAACTTCCGTGGTCTTAATCCTCTTCGAAACCGACCAGGCGAGACAGAGTAAGCACTTTTTAGCAGAATGCCGAATGCCGACAGATTTGCAAAATTGAGGATTGGCAATCGTGAAGTGGACAATCTTCCTTCGACTTCAGGCTTCTGGGTGACACTGTTCTCCAAATGCGGGTAGCAGCGCACTTTCTTCGGGGTCGCCGCGGTCTATCTGCGCACCAACTGGCAAACACAGTCTACTGAAGTGCCATTTTCTTCTCTATGTGACGCTTGTTTCTGTCACGAGTACGAACGGACTATTTTCAAACAACGATTTGTGGTGAGCAAATAGAGAGCGTCAGGAATGGACTAGAACCGGCCTGCTTAGTGCGTGACTGCTTTTCAAGAGTTCCAGACAAGCAGGCCTTGGGTACATGTTTTCCAGGCGGCCAGACACCTGGTCATGATGCCGTCTTCGCGATCGAAAAGGAAATCCCAGTTCAGATGAAAAGCGTAACGACCGTAATCCTTCTCGAACTCCTGGCTTTCCCATGTGCGCTTGCCGGGAGCCAAGGAGATGTGGCGGCCGGGAAAGCGGTGTTCATGGATCAGTGCTCTATCTGTCACGGCGCGGATGCATCGGGAAAGACCGCCATGGCCAAGTCACTTGGGGCCACAATCCCGGACTTCCGCTCGAAGCAAGTACAGAGCCTTACTGATCCGGACATCAAGAAAGTCATCAGTGAAGGAAAAGGGGGCATGCCGCCTCTAGGAGACTTGGGCGCAGCAAACTTCACGAACTTGATCGCCTATATTCGAAGTTTTGCTGCGGAGCAGGTGGAGCAATTCGCCGCGCAAGGTTCTCCGCAGCGCGGAGAGCAGCTTTTCACCGGAGAGGTGCATTTCCAAAATCGAGGCCCTGCATGTATCTCATGTCATAGCATTGCTGGGCTCTCTTTTCCCAACGGAGGGACGCTGGGGCCGGACCTGACACACGCCTATGCCAAGCTTGGCCCTCGTGGAATGGAAGCGGCAATGCAGACTCTCTATTTTGGCGTTATGACCCCGATCTATAGTGAACATTCGGTCGTCCCTCAAGAGCAGGCGGATCTAATTGCGCTCTTTAAACAGAGCGAAACGAAATCACAAACGCGTTGGAGCACCCAAATTCTCATTCTCATCGCATTTCTGCTGGGCGGCGTCTTTGTCGCTCTCACCGGATTCCTCTGGAGAGATCGCGTGAGATCAGTACGACGGGCCCTCGTCGATAGGGTCAGGAGACAAGGAGTGCAGCTTTGACCTGGATCAAAGACATTGTCAACCCGAATTTGCGGCTGTGGGAGGAGTTCTACCGTAATCGCTGGCAGCACGACAAAGTTGTGCGCAGCACACACGGAGTCAATTGCACGGGCGGTTGTTCGTGGAATGTTTATGTCAAGAACGGCATCGTCACCTGGGAGATGCAGGCTCTCGACTATCCCAAACTGGAGAGTAGCCTGCCGCTATATGAGCCACGCGGCTGCCAGCGAGGCATTGTTTTCTCCTGGTACGTCTACAGCCCTTTGCGGATCAAGTATCCATATCTGCGCGGCGTCTTAGTGGATCTTTGGGAGGAAGCACGGGCTAAGCATGAAGATCCGGTCGATGCCTGGGCATCCATCGTGGAAGACGAAGAAAAGCGTCACAGTTACCAGGTCGCACGCGGAAAGGGAGGATTTCGGCGCGCAAGCTGGGATCAATGCCTGGAACTTATCGTGGCCTCTATGCTATATACCGCAAAAAAATATGGCCCAGATCGGGTGATAGGATTCTCACCGATCCCGGCCATGTCCATGCTGAGCTACGCAGCGGGGTCCCGTTTCCTCCAGCTTTTTGGCGGCGTGATGCTCAGCTTCTACGATCTGTACGCCGATTTTCCCCCCGCCTCTCCGGAGACCTGGGGCGAGAAGACAGATGTCGCGGAAAGCGCCGACTGGTTCAACAGCAAATACATCGTGGTGACGGGAAGCAATCTCAACATGACTCGCACTCCGGATGCGCATTTTGTCATTGAGGCACGACACCATGGCGCCAAGTTAGTGGTTCTCTCACCGGATTTCAGCGATGTTTCCAAGCAAGCCGATTGGTGGGTTCCGGTGAACGCCGGCATGGACGGAGCCCTGTGGATGGCGATCAACCACGTCATCCTCAAAGAATTTTACGTGGACCGTCAGGTTCCTTACTTCATCGACTATCTCAAGCGCTATTCCGATACTCCATTTCTCATCGAGATCGAAAAGACGGAAGACGGCTACGCTGCAGGGAGGTTTCTCCGGGCGAACCGCGTAGCCCGTTATCGCGACGTAGACAATGGCGACTGGAAATTCCTGATTCTCGATACCGCCAGCGGCCAAACGCGCATGCCGCAAGGGTCGATCGGCTTTCGTTGGCAAGAGCAGGAGGGCCAGTGGAACCTGGAATCGAAAGACGGATTGGACGGCACGGTCATCGACCCTCAGCTAAGCCTGATCGATAGCCGAGAAGAAGTGCTGCAAGTCTCATTCATAGATTTTGCCGGCGGCAAGACGTTTCGTCGTGGCGTGCCCGTCCGTTATATCGAAACCATCGATGGGCGGCGCGTGCCGGTAACGACAGGCCTGGATCTTCTGATGGCCCAGTATGGCGTACCGCGAGGCCTGGAGGGAGATTACCCCGCCAGCTACGATGACGAGGACATTGCCTATACACCGGCCTGGCAAGAGAAATTCTCCGGCGTCGGCCGAAAGACCGTGATACAACTGGCCCGTGAATTTGCCGTCACTGCCGAGAAGACGAAAGGTAAGTGCACGATTATCATCGGCTCCGGCGTCAACCATTGGTATCACAACAATCTGAATTACCGGTCTGGGATTTCAGCTCTGATCCTGTGCGGCTGCGTGGGCGTGAATGGCGGCGGGTTGAATCATTACACCGGTCAGGAAAAGATAACGCCCATGGCGTCCTGGAGCGCCATAGCGATGGCGCTCGATTGGATTCGCCCACCCCGCTTGCAAAATGGCCCTTCGTTCCACTACGTGCACAGCAATCAGTGGCGCTACGAGAAGGCCCACGCTGATTACCATCCGCCAAAAGGTCGCTTCGCGTGCGAGCACTTTATGGATCTGCAGGTGGATGCGGTGCGCATGGGCTGGCTTCCGTTCTACCCTCAGTTCAACCACAATCCCATTCATCTGGTGCACGAGGCGGAAGCTGCCGGGGCACGCACCAATTCGGAAATTGCGACCTGGCTAGTTGAGCAGCTTCGTACAGGCAGGACGCGTTTTTCCGTCGAAGAACCAGATCTGCCAGAGAATTGGCCTCGCGTCTGGCTGATCTGGCGAGCGAATGCGCTTCACAGCAGTGCCAAAGGCCAGGAGTATTTCCTCCGTCATTACCTGGGTACGCACTCGAATGCGATTGCAGACGAAACCGCCCAGGAAACCGTGCAGCAGGTCGAATGGCGGGAAGCTGCGACACAGGGCAAGATGGATCTGGTTGTCGACCTTAACTTCCGCATGGACACATCGGCGCTCTACTCCGATGTCATTTTGCCGTCGGCGAGTTGGTACGAAAAGAACGACCTCAACACCACCGACCTGCATTCTTACTTTCATCCTCTGGGTGCCGCAGTACCTCCCTGTTGGGAATCGCGGAGCGATTGGGACATCTTTCGGGCGCTCGCGGAAAAGACCAGTGAACTCGCGCGTACCCACTTTCCGGAGCCATTCCGGGATCTGGTCGCGACTCCACTGTTGCACGACACTCGCGATGAGATAGCGCAGCCGGAGGTACGGGATTGGGCCAAGGGCGAATGTGAGCCCATACCTGGAAAGACCATGCCTCACTTCACAGTCGTCGAACGTGATTATGTCAACCTGGCACATCGCTTCAATTCACTCGGTCCTGGGATCAGGGAACATGGAGTGGAAGACCATGGCGTCGAGATGGATGTCGCGGACCTGTACGATGAGTTTGCGAAACGCGTGCCGGCTTATGAGTGGGGCGGACGCAAGTACCCATCTCTGGTGAATGCGGTTCATGCAGCGGACGCAGTGCTTTTCTTTGCGCCGGAGTCAAATGGAGAGGTTGCCTATCGCGGTTTCAAAGACAGGGAGCGCCTCGTCGGACTTCCGCTGGCCGATCTAGCTGAGGGTTCTCGCAGTGTCCATTACGACTTCGCCGATCTTGCCAGACAGCCTCGTCGCATTCTAACCAGTCCCTGCTGGTCGGGTATTGTCAATGATGGCCGGGCCTATAGCGGCTTTGTCATGAACGTCGAGCGCTTCGTTCCCTGGCGCACGCTCACCGGTCGCCAGCATCTCTATCAGGACCACGAAGCCTACCGCGCCTTCGGCGAATCCTGTCCTACGTTTAAACCTCGCATCAGCCTGGAAGATTCGTTCAACATTGTCAACAGCAAGCCGGTCGGCAAGGCGATCACATTGGCCTGCATTACGCCACATGGGAAATGGCACATTCATTCCACCTACTACGACGACTTGCGAATGCTGACTCTCTCCCGCGGTGTCGAACCATTCTGGCTGAATGACAAGGACGGTGAGGAGATCGGCGTCCTCGATAACGATTGGGTGGAAGCTTACAACGACAATGGTGTGATCGTAACGCGCGCCGTCGTAAGCGCGCGTATCCCGAGAGGAATATGTATCTTCTACCATGCTCCGGAACGAACGATTTCTTTTCCCAAGTCTCCGATTCGCAACAATCGGCGTGGCGGAGGGACAAACAGCATTACCAGGATGCGCTTGAAGCCTGTGCTGATGGCCGGCGGCTACGCGCACAACTGCTACCGCTTCAACGATTACGGGCCGCCGGGTACCGACCGCGATACCTATGTCATCGTGCATAAACTCGAGGGCAAGCCAAAGTGGAATTAGAGAGGAATGAAGCATGAACATCCGCTCGCAGGTTTCGATGGTTTTCCATCTCGATAAGTGCATCGGATGCCACACGTGCAGCCTTGCTTGCAAGAACCTCTGGACCGACCGGCCGGGCACTGAGTACATGTGGTGGAACAATGTGGAGACCAAGCCTGGCACCGGCTATCCCACGCTGTACGAAGACCAGGAGCAGTATGACGGTGGCTGGGTGCTCGAAGATGGCAAGCTTCGCCTCCGCCTTGGCAGCAAAAGGAGCGAGTTGGTCAACATTGCCTACAATCCGCGGCTGCCAACCCTTGACGACTACTATCATCCGTTCACCTATCGTTACAAAGATTTGATCGATGCGCCGCTCGGCGACGATCAGCCGGTTGCGCGGCCAATTTCCATGATCACGGGCGAGGACATGGACATCGAGGCTGGCCCCAATTGGGACGATTCTATGGGCGGCTCGTCGATTTACGCCGCCAACGACCCAAATCTGAAGGCCATGACCGAAGAAGAGCAGCAGCAGTTCTTTGAGCTTCAGCAACTGGTTTATTTTTATCTTCCCCGGATGTGCAATCACTGCCTGAACCCGAGCTGCGTCGCTGCCTGTCCATCGGGAGCGATTTATAAACGCGGCGAAGACGGCATTGTGCTGGTCAGCCAGGACAAGTGCCAGGGTTGGCGCATGTGTGTCTCCGGCTGCCCTTACAAGAAGGTGTACTTCAACTGGAACAGCGGCAAAGCGGAAAAATGCATCCTCTGTTATCCGCGCATGGAAATGGGCGAGGCGCCGGCGTGCATGCACACCTGTCCAGGAAAGATCCGCTACCTCGGAGTCATTCTGTACGATGCGGATCGTATTGAGGAAGCCGCATCGAAACCGGACTCTGAGTTGGTCGAGGCCCAGAGAGACATGCTTCTCGATCCGTTCGACCCTGAGGTGATACGCGAAGCTCTCAGCTCCGGCATCGATCTGAAGATCATAGAATCTGCGCAAAAGTCACCAACTTACAAGTTTGTAAAGCAGTGGCGCATCGCGCTGCCGCTTCACCCGGAATGGCGAACGCTGCCGATGCTGTTCTATGTTCCGCCATTGTTGCCGGTAACTGCCACATTGACCGAGGAGGGCCATTACGAGATGGACCCAGACTTTTTCAGTTCGCTGGAAAGCGCGCGATTGCCCATGCGCTATATGGCAAGCCTTTTCTCGGCTGGAGACGAAGCGGAGATCATTGCCGTCTACCGGAAGCTGTTGGGCGTTCGGATTTACAAGCGGGCTCAAACTGTAGGCGATATTTCGATGGAAACCGCCAACAAGGCGCTCGAAGAAGCGCAATTGACTCCTGAGGAAGTGGAAAGAATTTATTATCTGACGGCGCTCGCCGGATCCGAGGAGCGTATGGTCGTTCCCCCGTTTTTGCGCGAACAAGTCGTTGAATTGGGAATCGACCCGCAGGACTTTCAGGAACAGCGTGGCGTCGGCACCCTTTACTGGCCGACACGAGGGTTGTAAGCGATGGCGATCTATTCATTCTTTGCCGGAATTCTTGATTATCCAGAGCATTCGATCGCAAGGTTCATCGACGATTGCGCTGCGGAGCTCGCCGCGCTGGCCCCGGATGCGCAGGCACAGATCATGGAGTTTAGCACCGCAGTTGCTCCAAAGAACCTCGGTCAACTCCAGGAGTCTTACACCAACGCCTTCGATCTGCGCCCCGACTGCACGCTGAATCTCGGATATCACATATTTGGTGATGATGCCAGGCGCGGTCTTTTCCTGGTGGAGTTGAAGGAGCGAATGGAGGCCCGCGGCATCCAGCCCGGCGTCGAGCTCCCCGATCATATTGCTCTCATCCTGCGCTATCTGGACCTGGCTGAGGAAGAGCGCCCTTCCGTGATCGAGGACTGTTTGCTGCCAGCGGTTTCACGGATGTTGGAAGTTCTCGATCATAGCGGGAATCCCTACGAGCATGTATTGCGTGCTCTCTTAAGCCTGCTTCGCAGGCAGCACGAAGCGCTCGCGGTATCCGCCATAGAGGTGGAAGCCTGACGGCACAGTTGTCTGATTTGAAGGGGCTAGCATGGACAAGTTTCTTTTCATCGCATTTCCATATGTGGCGCTTGTTCTGGCCATCGGGGTAGGTATCTATCGCCATGCCAGAAAGCCCTACACCTACTCGAGCCTTTCCTCGGAGCTACTGGAGAACAAAAAGCTATTCTGGGGATCGGTACTCTTCCACTATGGTCTCGGGCTGATTCTCCTCGCGCATCTGCTGGCAGCCCTACTTCCCGGTGCGGCCGGATGGCTTCTCGGGGGCGAAATCCGGCGACTTGTAATGGAAGTGACCGGGATGGCTCTGGGCCTGTACACGTTTTTTGGATTGGTCGTGTTGATCATTCGCCGCCTTGCACCGAGATCACTGGCACAGAAGGTAACTACCTACATGGATGGTGTGATCCTTTTCGCTCTTCTGGTTCAGGTGGGTAGCGGCATTGCTGTCGCGATTTTTGATCGTTGGGGCGGCTTATGGTATCTGCATACGGCCGTTCCGTGGTTCTGGTCGCTGGCGGCACTGCATCCGGAGACGAGCACGGTGGCGTCCCTTCCACCTTTCGTGAAACTCCACTTTGTGTTCGGATTCGTTGTCATCCTCTTATTCCCATTCAGCCGATTGGTTCATTTGGTCATGTTTCCGATTCAATACCTCTGGCGCCCTTACCAGGTAGTGATCTGGAACCACCGGACAACCAAGACCGGCCTTTATTCGAAGGAGATCACCAATGGATGAGAATGTCCCATCTGAGATGGGTTGCCGAAACTGCGCGGAAAATAGCCGGCGGAAATTTCTGGTCCGTCTGAGTATTGCTTTAAGCTCCATCGGTGCTGCTCTCGTAGCCGTACCGAGTTTTGGGTTCCTGCTAGGCCTCCGAAAATCACCTCAGATATGGCGAACGGTGGGCAACCTCGAAGATTTCAAGATCGGGTCCACCGTGAATGTGTCTTTCCAGGATTCTTCACCGCTGCCCTGGGCCGGAGTCACCGCCCAAACGGCTGCGTGGCTGCGACGCATCAGTGACGAGCAATTCATAGCATTCTCCATGGTTTGCACCCATCTCGGCTGTCCTGTTCGCTGGCTGGACTCTGCCGACCTCTTCATGTGTCCCTGCCATGGCGGCGTGTTCTACGGGGACGGGAGGGTGGCTTCCGGACCTCCACTCAGACCGCTGAGTCGATACCCAGTGCGTGTGTACAACGGCCAGGTACAAATCCTGTCGAGTCCGGTTCCCATTACGTAACCCCGCGAGAACGGAAGGAGAGGAAATGCGATTTCTCAAGCGGGTGTGGATCTGGTTCGACGATGTAACCGGTATTTCCAAGATCATCATGCCGCTGCTGGATCACCCGGTCCCGCGGGCACGCAAGTCTGCCTGGTTCTATGTACTAGGCAGCGCAACTCTGATCGCATTCCTTATCCAGGTTGTAACCGGTATCGCACTTGCAAGCGGCTATGTTGCGTCTTCTGGCCAGGCATACAGCACACTGGTATTTATCACCGGCACGCCCTTCGGACGGATCATAAGAGGTATCCATTCTTTCGGGGCGTCTGCGATGGTCATCCTGATTGGCCTGCATACCATTCGCGTGTATCTTATGGCTGCCTATAAGTATCCCCGTCAGGTGAACTGGCTCACCGGAACCGGTTTGTTGCTGTTGACATTGGCGATGCTATTCACTGGCCAACTTCTGCGTTGGGATCAGACGGGTTTTTGGTCCGTGGTGATCGCGGCCGAACAGGCGGGACGAGTGCCGGTCATTGGAAACTGGCTGGGACACTTCATCCTAGCGGGAGACACCGTCGGTGGCGCTACCTTGAGCCGCTTTTTCGCCGCCCATGTCTTCTTCATTCCGGGACTTATTTTCCTTCTTGTGGGGTTCCATCTCTACCTCGTTGTCCATAACGGAATTTCTGAGCCTCCGGAGACAAGCCACCCCGTGGATCCGAAAACCTATCGCCCCTGGTACCACGCGTTGCTGGCTCGCGATGGGCAGCCATTTTGGCCGTACGCTGCATGGCGCGATGTAGTTTTTGGATTCTTGGTGGTTTTGACGGTTGTTGCGCTTGCCATCATCATTGGCCCTCCAACTCTCGGAAAGCCGCCGGATCCTACCATCGTCGAAGCGACGCCTCGGCCAGAGTGGTACTTTTTGTGGTACTACGCCATCCTCTCCGTAATTCCGAAATGGTCAGAAGACTTGGTCATGATATGGGGGCCAGCGCTGTTCGGAGCAATGCTGATTTTCCTTCCATTGGTTGCGGGGAAAGGCCAGCGCAGTCCGCTTCGACGCCCTTGGTCGTTTGTCATCGTAGCATTTGTTCTGTTCATGATTGCCTACTACGGCGAGGTCGGGCGGGTTGCACCGTGGTCGCCGCGAATGGACGCGCAGCCCTTGCCCGTGCAGGTCGTCGGAATCGAGAGCGGACCAATTGCTGAGGGTGCAAGAGTATTTCACGACAAGGGCTGTGAGTATTGTCATAAGGTTTCCGGGTATGGAGGTGTACGTGGGCCCGACCTCACATACGCAGCCGATTACCTGACACCGGCGCAGATGACGACGCGTATTTATAGCGGCGGCACCAATATGCCGTCTTACAACGGCAATATTACGTCGGAGCAATTATCCGCATTGCTTGCTTTCCTAGATTCACGCCATCGCCACGCTCTGTTAGCGCCGGTTGAGCGCTCTCAGTAAAAGGAGAAGGACTATGAGTGCAGATTCACTTGAGCCGTCGGAGAACTGGAACGACAGATCCCTCGCAAGCTTAATCGAGCATATTTTTGAAACACATCACGTCTTCTGCCGGCAAGAAGTGGTCCGGCTTGCCTCCCTTTTCAAGGAGGTCATTAACACGCATGGGAGTGACCATCCAGAGCTGAAGCGCATTCAGACGCTGTTTTTCAAGATGAGCAGAGATCTTTCGATGCATTTGCTCAAAGAGGAACAAACGCTTTTCCCTTATATTGCGCGCGTTGAAGAAGCCGTAGGCCGGAACACTTCAGTCTCTTGGCCGCCGTTCGGCACGGTAGAAAATCCGATCCGGATGATGGTTCTCGAACACGACCAAACCGACGAAGAAATCAAGGAGATCCGTAAGCTGAGCAAGGAGTACACGCCGCCAGCCGATGCTTCCGACCGTTATACGGCTCTCTACGAAGGTCTGGCGGCCTTCGACCGTGACATGCAGCAGCACATTGACTTCGAGAATAACCTTCTTTTCCCTCGCGCAGTTGCGATGGAGGAGCAGGCCTGCACAGGGCAAAGGGTGGCTAAATGACAATTCGTCGGCAGATGAATGACTGCCAGATAGCGATCCTGCGCACGAGATTGAGCGATGAGAACTTATGACCAAGACAATAACGGAACTTAGCAACAGCCAGCGATCTCTCGTCGACCGATTGTTAGAGGCATGTGGCGGCAGCTACCCACCGGACACTTGCAGGAAGTACTACATAACCGGACCACAGTGGTCCAAATGAACCACTTCGATAATGGCGGATCAAATTGATGGGTGCAACAGCGGCAAATCTGTATCCGTATCGGATGGTGAGTTTCTGGCAATCCACGAACGGCAAAAAGGTTGTCATGGCTCTGACCGGATTCGCGATGTTCCTTTTCGTGGTCGGTCATCTGCTGGGGAACCTCCTGGTATTTGCGGGGCGGGCACGAATCAACGCGTATGCGCAATTTCTCCATTTCGATGACGGTTTGCTCTGGATAGTTCGGGGCATCCTGATCATCGCGGTCATTCTGCATATTGTCGTGACCGTACAACTCGCTTTGCGAAACAAGGAGGCCCGACCGATCAGCTATCTGCGCAAGGAGACGATCAATTCTTCTTACGCCTCACGCACCATGTACTGGAGTGGCCCCATCGTTCTAGCCTTCATCATCTTTCATCTACTGCAGTTCACTGCCGGCTACATCCATCCTGAAACAAGGTTCATCTCCAACGATGTTTATCACAATCTCGTGAGTGGCTTTCAAGTCTGGTGGGTCTCGGCGTGGTATGTCTTTGCCATCTGCCTTTTGGGTCTCCATCTGCGCCATGGCCTGTGGAGCATGCTGCAATCGATCGGGCTGGCCCATTCTCTTGATAGGGAGCGGGCACTCAAACGGGTGGCATTGGTCATCTCCATTCTCATCGTTGGTGGATACATATCCATCCCAATCAGCATTCTGCTGGGGTTCCTAAGATGACGCTCAATGCAAATATCCCTTCCGGCCCAGTTGAACAGGTATGGGACAGGGCCCTTTTCGATATGAAGCTGGTTAGTCCTGCGAACAAGCGCGGACACTCATTAATTGTTGTAGGCTCAGGCCTCGCAGGGGCATCCGCATCCGCATCACTTGGTGAACTTGGCTACAACGTAAAATGCTTTTGTTTTCAGGATTCACCGCGCCGCGCGCATTCCATCGCCGCTCAGGGCGGCATCAATGCGGCCAAGAATTACCCAAATGACGGCGACAGCATTTACCGCCTCTTCTACGACACGCTCAAAGGAGGCGATTTTCGCGCTCGGGAAGCCAACGTATACCGATTGGCGCAGATCAGTGTGAACATCATCGATCAGTGCGTGGCGCAGGGTGTTCCCTTTGCTCGGGAGTATGGCGGCTTGCTCGCCAATCGATCCTTTGGCGGCGCCCAGGTGTCTCGCACATTCTACGCTCGCGGACAGACGGGTCAGCAACTGCTTCTCGGCGCCTATCAGGCCCTCGAACGCCAGGTTTACGCCGGTACCGTGATGATAATTCCGCGTACGGAAATGCTGGACCTCGTTGTGATTGATGGTCAAGCAAGAGGAATCGTCGCGCGCAATCTCGTATCAGGTGAACTCAGCGTGCATATTGCCGACGCGGTCGTTCTCGCGAGCGGAGGATATGGGAATGTCTACTATTTGTCCACCAACGCCAAGGGTTCAAACGCTACAGCAATTTGGCGCGCTTATAAGCGGGGAGCCCTCTTTGCCAACCCTTGTTTCACGCAGATCCATCCAACCTGCATCCCCGTATCCGGCCACTATCAGTCTAAGCTCACATTGATGAGTGAATCGCTTCGCAACGACGGGCGCATCTGGGTCCCCAAAATGAAAGGCGATCAGCGGTCCCCCAATCAAATACCGGAGGACGAGCGCGATTATTATCTCGAACGACGCTACCCAAGCTTCGGGAACCTGGTGCCGCGCGATGTTGCCTCTCGCAGTGCCAAGCAAGTCTGCGATGAAGGTCGCGGGGTGGGAAAGAGTGGACTCGGCGTTTACCTCGATTTTTCCAATGCCATCTCCCGTTTGGGCGAGAAGACCATTCGCGAACGCTACGGAAATCTGTTCGACATGTATCAGCGCATAACGGATGAGGACCCCTACAAGGGCCCGATGCGTATCTATCCAGCTATGCACTACACCATGGGTGGCCTGTGGGTGGATTACCAATTGCAGAGCACCATCCCGGGCTTGTTTGTGCTGGGTGAAGCCAACTTTTCGGATCACGGCGCGAACCGCCTCGGCGCCAGCGGGCTGATGCAGGGACTCGCCGATGGATATTTCATCCTTCCCTACACCGTCGGGAACTATCTTGCGGCAAACCGCTTCGCAAGGGTCGATGAATCGCAGCGGGAGATCCAGACAACTGTCACCGCGGTTCGGCAAACAATCAGTAAACTACTCTCCATCCGAGGCAGACGTACCGTCGATTCCTTCCATCGCGATTTAGGCAAAATCGTCTGGGACCATTGCGGTATGACGCGCACGGCTCAGGGCCTCGATACCGCCATTGGTGAAATCCGCGCGCTACGCGAGGAGTTTTGGCAGAACGTCACCGTTCCCGGCAGCGGCGACGACCTGAATCAAAGCCTAGAAAAAGCAGGTCGCGTAGCCGACTTCTTCGAGTTAGCCGAGTTGATGTGTATCGACGCCCGTGAGCGAAACGAATCCTGCGGAGGACATTTTCGCGAGGAATATCAGACTGCGGACGGCGAAGCCCGGCGGGACGACGAGCATTATTCCTACGTCGCAGCATGGGGTTACCAGGGGCCACGCAACCCTCCTGAGCTTACAAAGGAACCGCTGGAATTCCACTACCTCCATCCCAGCCAGAGGAGCTACAAGTAATGAATTTTACGCTGAAGATCTGGCGCCAGAAATCCCACAACGAAAAAGGCGCATTCGTCAGTTATCCCATTGACCATGTGAGTCCCGATATGTCGATGCTGGAATGCCTCGACGTGCTCAACGAAACGCTGATCGAGCGTGGCGAAGAGCCTGTGGCATTCGATCACGACTGCCGCGAAGGTATCTGCGGCGCGTGCGGCTTTATGATCAACGGCGTAGCACATGGCCCTGAGCGTGCCACCACTGTTTGTCAGTTGGCCATGCGGCATTTCAATGCGGGTGAGGAACTGACCATCGAACCATGGCGCGCGAGGGCGTTCCCTCTTATCAAGGACCTCATTGTGGACCGCCGCTCGTTCGATCGCATCATTGAAGCTGGCGGATACATCTCCGTTTCAACAGGTCAGGCGCCCGATGGTAACACCATCCTCGTTGGCAAGGAAGCAGCGGACCAGGCAATGGACGCGGCTGGCTGTATTGGCTGCGGAGCTTGCGTGGCCGCCTGCCCCAACGGATCAGCAGCACTCTTTACCGGAGCAAAGATCGCACATCTCGGGATTCTTCCGCAGGGCAAGCCCGAACGAGACAGGCGCGCCTTACATATGGTTGCGCAGGTGAATGCCGAATCTTTCGGCAACTGCACCAGCATCGGCGAATGCACGGGCGTATGTCCGAAGCAAATTCCACTCGAAGTGATCGCTATCATGAATCGCGATTATCTGCGAGCAAGCTGGAAGAGACGCGTGGATTTGGAAGCGACGATTCCGTCGGCCATATCACGAAGCACTCTCAGTCACTTACGCTAGTCCGCAATCCAGCCAAACAGGAGCTGTAGATTTCGAGGAGTAGTCAATGAGTTCAGTCAAAGCATGCAATCTCGGCTTTCCGCGAATCGGGAAGGTTTGCCGCTCCGCCGGGCGGACTGGCCAGAACATCTGGAGTGGAGCGTGAACGCATTTCGCCTGACCTCCTCAGGGGTTGCGGGCAGCACACAGATTCATACACACATGTGCTACTCCGAGTTCAACGACATCATCGAATCCATCGTAAAAATGGATGCGGATGTGCTCTCAATCGAATGCTCCCGCTCTCGTATGGAACTTCTAGACGTATTCCATCGTGTTCATTATCCAAATGAGATCGGTCCTGGTGTGTATGACATTCACTCACCTCGTGTCCCCGACACGAAAGAGATCGAAACCCTTCTGTGCAAGGCTCTGGAGGTTCTCACCCCTGAGCAGTTGTGGGTCAACCCAGACTGTGGAATCAAGACAAGAGGCTGGACAGAAGTTCGATTGGCTCTTGGGAATATGGCAGCAACCGCGGTAATGCTGCGAGCAACCATCGCGTCAAAGCGGGGGACGGTACCACTTCTTGATCCCCGGACTCACACGGCGCCTGTTCAATAGCTGGGGGTGCCATCCTGCTTTCGGTTGCGGGCCCCATTGGATCGCGGGATGCAGAAACTCAGGCTCGAATCTACATGCTCTGGAACGCGAAACCGACACCCGACACATTCGTAATCGAAGCACGTACGGATGAACTATTGCCGAAGAGGCCAAACTGAACAAGTCTCGATAATGTGACCTGGCCAGCCTTCGCACGCTGTCGAGGCCGATGCCAAGTGGGAGCACAATGGTTACCACGTCCTGTCGAGAGTGGTTGTTCAGGTATCGCGCTGGTGCCCAGATCATTCATCCGAATAGCGAGGGGCTACTCATTTCGACGGTTCCGCTCACGTCTTTGTCCACAGTACGCCCCCACTCTTCGGTCGAGGTTCTTAGGGGGAAGTTCTTATGAACAGTTTTGGCAGCCAGTCGAGATTACAGGTCGGAAGTCAGGTCTATGAGATCTTCAGACTGGACGCGCTGACTAAAAACGGCGTCTCGCCTGAACACCTGCCGTATTCTCTCCGCATCCTTCTCGAGAATCTATTGCGACATGAAGACGGCAAGAGTGTAACAGCGGAAGACATTCACTTTGTAGCGAAGTGGGAGGCGGAGGCTGATCCATCACGCGAAATCGCTTACAATCCAGCGCGCGTGCTGATGCAGGACTTTACAGGAGTGCCGGCCATAGTCGATCTTGCAGCCATGCGTGATGCAATGCGAACACTTGGAGGTGATCCGGCAAAGATTAACCCACTGCAGCCAGCGGAACTGGTAATCGACCATTCAGTGCAGGTGGATCAATATGGCACCAACGATTCCTATTCCATCAACACGCAGTTGGAGTTTCAGCGAAATCACGAGCGATATGCATTTTTCAAATGGGGCCAAACTGCGTTTCATAATTTGTCTGTTGTACCGCCCGGAATGGGCATCTGCCACCAGTTAAACCTGGAGTATCTGGCGAGAGTTGCTTTCACCACGCCACCTGATGCGGATGGAGTTGTACAGGCGTATCCCGATACACTGGTCGGTACCGACTCGCACACCACGATGATCAACGGCCTCGGTGTTCTCGGTTGGGGCGTCGGCGGCATTGAGGCGGAAGCGGCAATGCTCGGTCAGCCAGTGTCGATGCTGGTGCCGCAGGTCGTTGGCTTTAAGTTGCTTGGGGGGCTGCGCGAAGGCAGTACGGCAACCGACCTGGTACTAACCGTAGCAGAAATGCTTCGTAGGTTCGGCGTTGTCGGCAAGTTTGTGGAGTTCTATGGGCCTGGCATCAGCGAGCTTTCTTTGGCGGACCGAGCCACAATCGGGAACATGGCGCCAGAGTATGGTGCAACTTGCGCTATCTTCCCCATCGATGCAGAGACGCTTCGCTATCTCCGCCTGACGGGCCGCAGCAAGGAGCAGATCGCGTTGGTGGAGGCATATTACAAGGAGCAGGGCCTGTTCCACACACCAAACACGCCGGAGGCAAAGTACTCCGCAACCTTATCGCTCGATTTGGCAACAGTTGAGCCGAGTGTGGCTGGTCCCAGAAGGCCTCAGGATCGTGTGCGTCTGAGCGAAGTTACCGCGAGTTTCAAAAAGCAGTTGCCTACGCTGAAAGGCCCGAATGCGAGCGCTAATGATGAACGCCAGGTCCGGAGGTGGGATGCTGAGGGTGGCCATTCAGCTGAAAGCGAAAACAGCAGCGCGAAAGGATCGCCGGAGCCCGGAAGAGCTACATCGGTCAAAGACCGATTCGGAATCGAAGTGGACAAGTATCTTAACCATGGCTCGATCGTGATTGCCGCGATTACAAGTTGCACGAACACCTCCAATCCATCGGTCATGCTGGCGGCAGGACTGCTGGCGAAGAAAGCCGTCGAGAGGGATTTGCACGTTCCACCCTGGGTTAAGAGTTCTCTCGCTCCAGGTTCGCGCGTGGTCACGAATTATCTCGACAAAGCAGGACTCACGCCATATCTCGACAAGCTGCGCTTCAATATTGTGGGCTACGGCTGCACGACCTGCATTGGCAACTCCGGGCCCCTGCCACCGGATGTCGCTAGAGCCGTTGAGGATCATGGCCTTGTGACTGTTTCCGTATTGAGCGGTAACCGCAATTTCGAAGGCCGTATCAACTCCGATGTGCGGGCAAACTACCTGATGTCCCCTCCGCTGGTTGTGGCGTACGCGTTGGCGGGCAGCATCAATCATGACTTCGATAAGGACCCGCTCGGCAAGGACAAGCTCGGGCAGTCAGTCTATCTGCGGGATATCTGGCCCTCCCAAAAAGAAGTTCAGAGCGCGTTAGCCGGTTCGATCGACGCAGGTATGTTCCGTAAAGAGTACTCGTCGGTGAGTGACGGCGACAGCAACTGGCAAAGCCTGGCGTTTCCAACGGGCAGCACTTACGGCTGGGAAGCCGACTCAACCTACATTCGAAAAGCTCCCTATTTTGACGGCATGCAGGCCAGTCCCGCAGCGGTCGAGGACATTTGCAGCGCACGTGTGCTCGCTATACTCGGCGACAGTGTGACCACGGACCACATCTCTCCTGCCGGATCGATCAAACTGGATAGTCCGGCAGGTAAGTATTTGACCGAACATGGGGTGAAACCGGCGGAATTCAACAGCTACGGCTCACGTCGCGGCAACCATGAAGTGATGGTACGCGGAACGTTTGCCAATGTTCGGCTGCGCAATAAACTGGCGCCGGGTACGGAGGGCGGCGTGACGCGTCTTCTGCCAGAAGGCGAGCCTATGAGTATTTTTGATGCTGCCATGTGTTATGCCGAGAAGAAGACATCTCTGGTTATCTTCGCGGGCAAGGAATACGGCTCCGGCTCATCCCGTGACTGGGCGGCCAAGGGAGTTAGGTTGCTGGGTGTGCGTGCGGTGATTGCCGAAAGTTTCGAGCGGATTCATCGATCGAATTTGGTCGGTATGGGAATTCTGCCCTTGCAGTTTGAAACCGGTCAGAACTTCGAATCCATAGGTCTGACAGGTGAGGAAGTTTTTGATATCGTCGGTTTGCGCAGGATGCTGGACACGAAGTTTACCGATGGCCATAGTCTGACTGTAAAGGCCAAAGTCCCTGACAGGCTGGCTAAGACGTTTACCACGCTCGTGCGGATCGACACTCTGCAGGAGATTCTTTATTACCAGCACGGGGGTATCCTGCAGTACGTGCTGCGGCAACTGTCTGGGAACGCGTAAGGTACCTTGAAAGAGATCAGCCTGGAAAGGCCATTTTCTGTGGATCGACGACCTCATCGAAGGTCTTTTCGTCAATAAGGCCAGTTGCAAGCACTGCCTGCTTCAAGGTTAACTCTTCCTCCAGCGCCTTGTGAGCTATCTTCGATGCCTTGTCGTAGCCCACCACTGGGCTCAAGGCTGTCACCAGCATCAGAGAATTCTGAACGAACTCCGCGATTCGCTTTTCATTTAGAGAGGTTCCATCGACCGAGAAGACCCGGAACCTCTCGCATCCATCGGCAAGCAGACGTGCAGAGCGAAGAAAGTTATCGATGACGAGCGGCCTCATCGTATTCAGTTCAAAGTTGCCCTGTGACCCGGCGAATGCTACTGCCGAATCGTTTCCGAAGACCTGAGTCGAAATCATGATCAAGGCCTCGCACTGTGTCGGATTCACCTTGCCGGGCATGATTGAAGACCCAGGCTCGTTGGCGGGCAATATCAATTCACCAAGTCCACAGCGCGGCCCAGATGCCAGCCAGCGAATATCGTTGGCAATCTTGATCAGTGCGACGGCAAGCGAGCGAAGCGCGGCATGCGCGTTCACCATGGCGTCTAGGGAACCCTGTGCAGCGAACTTGTTTGGTGCGGTCACGAAGGGAAAACCCGTCAGTTCCGCAATCTCTGTGGCGATTTCTTCGGCAAAGCGAGGAGGAGCATTCAGTCCGGTGCCCACCGCGGTACCGCCCGCCGCTAACCGATAGATACCTTCAAGCGAATTGTCGATCAACCGAATGGAATCGCGAAGCTGGACAGCATAGCCTGACCATTCCTGGCCGACGGTGAGCGGCACAGCATCTTCAAGATGTGTTCTACCGATCTTGACGATGGAACGCCACTCAGATGCTTTGCCTTCGATCGCCGCGGCCAAGGCATCCACTCGGGGCAGAAGGTATTTCTTAACTGCAAGCGCGCTAGCAATGTGCATCGCCGTTGGAAAAGTGTCGTTCGAAGATTGCGACATGTTGACATGGTCGTTCGGGTGGATCGGGGTCTTGCTTCCAACGTCTCCACCAAGCAGTTGAATGGCACGGTTAGCGATCACTTCGTTGACGTTCATGTTTGTCTGTGTTCCGGATCCAGCCTGCCATACAAAGAGCGGGAACTCCCTATCCAAGTGACCCGCTATCACTTCGTCGGCGGCAGCGGAGATAGCATTTGCCTGCCAAGACTGGAGGAGTCCGGCCTTTGCATTCACATGAGCCGCAGCTTTCTTCACGTATCCATAAGCGTGAAATACCTGTTTGGGCAGACGGTCGTCCCCGATGGCAAAGTGGATGAGTGCGCGCTCCGTCTGCGCTCCCCAGTAGCGATTTGCGGGAACGTCAATATCGCCCATCGAGTCCGTTTCCTTGCGCGCCCCAGTTGCGTCGATGCCGATGCGAATCCGCTTCAACTCTCGTGCTCTCTCTGTGGCCATGCATTCACCTCGTCATTTGAGTTAGCGTGTTCTCCGATTTGCTTTAGGCAAATGGGAAATGGGGTTCCCCGTCGACTTGAGTGCAGCGAAGCGTGGTATCTCCCTTATGCAGTTCTCTCAGATCAGACTACGAGTTGCGGATTGAATCACATTAACGAAGGCCGTTGGGTAAACTCCGAGCCAGACTAATACGACGAGGAGCATGGCCAGAACCAGTATTGCCGCCGGCGCCCGGCGTGGAAGAGGTTCAGCGGCCAGGGCGCTCGCTGGCGGTTGCTGGTACATGGCTGTCACAATTCGCAGGTAGCAGAACAAACCGATGGTGCTGGTAATCACCAGGATCAGGATGAGCACCCAAGCTCCCACGGCTGCGCCTGCGGCGACGATGTAGAACTTACCGAGAAAACCTGCTGTCAATGGAATACCGGCGAGCGAAAGTAGCATAGCCGTGAAGGCCAATGCGATTCCAGGCCTTCGCCAGAACAGACCTCGGTAATCTTCGAGTTGGTCAGCATCGCGCTCTTGTCCGGAGAGCAAAGTGACAACGGCGAATGCGCCCAAGGTCATAACGAAGTAAGCCATGAGATAAAACGCAACGGCGCTTGCGCCCAGAGCCCCGCCTACTTCGAGTGCCACGAGCAAATAGCCCATATGCGCAATGGAGGAGTACGCCAGGATTCGCTTCACATTGTTCTCAAAGAGCGCGAGCAAGTTGCCCGTGAACATAGACGCGACAGCAATAATCGAGAACACGAGAAGCACGGGTGCGAATTGGCCCATCCCAGACTGAGTGAAATACCGCAACAGCAGCGCGAACATTCCACCTTTGGAGACAGTGGCAACGAAGGCGGTCACCGGCGCGGGCGCTCCTTGATAGACATCCGGCGTCCACATGTGAAAAGGCACAAGGGCCAGTTTGAAGCCTATGCCGGTGACGATCATCGCCGTGCCAGGAAGCAGCAGTCCAAGGTTCAGGTCAGTGTTGGTAGCAAGGAGATGGGCCGCCTGGATGAAATTCATTGTCCCAAGATCGGCATAAACCAGGGCGATTCCGAAGACCAGGAATGCGGAGGATGATGCAGCCAGAACCAGATACTTGACTCCCGCCTCCAACGGAAGTGGCCGGTCGCCGAAATAGGCGATGAGCGCATAGAGCGCAACGCTGAGGACTTCGAGTCCGAGAAACAGCGTAGCAAAGTGACTACTGGCTATCAGGACCATGGCGCCGAGTGTCGCCACCAGCAGCAGGATATAGAACTCCTCTTTGTTGCCTTCCCGTTTTTCGAGATAGCCATAGGCCATTAGGGCCACTGCAAAACTGGCCGCAAGAATCAATCCGAAGAAGAAGAGAGCGTACCTGTCGATGACGAGCAGCGCCGTCACTTGGCGCAAAGGAACAAAGTAGGTCGACCAAAAACCCGCTGCCAAACCCGCAAGCGTGAGTCCGAATGCAACCGTGTGATTGCGGCCCACCGCTACCGCTACGAGCACCACGATAGAAGTCGCAGCGACCAACAACAGTGGCAACAGGGCTAGCAAGTCAACGGCAGTCATGGCTCATCTCCAAAGCGAGGGAGCGTGCATCGCAGCTTGCGTGAAGGTTTGAAAAACGGGTTCGGGGAATAATCCCAGCCAGAGAAGCAAAACGATCATCGTGCCCAGCACTAGGCCCTCGCGAAAAGCCAGATCAGGTAATTGCCATGGGCGTAGGTTTGGTCCCTGGAAGACGCGCTGCACAAAACGGAGTGCATAGAAAGTTGCCGCAAGAACCCCACAGGCCGCCACGGCGGCCATTGCGACATTGACACGATAGGTCCCCAACAAAATCAGGAACTCGCCGATAAAGTCGCCGAGGCCGGGAAGTCCCAACGAAGCCAGTGCAAAGAACAAGGCAACTCCGCTCAACCTCGGCATTGTGTCCCATACGCCTCCCATGGCACCGATGTCGCGCGTGTGCATTCGACCTTCGAGGGCGCCGGCCACAAGGAAGAGCGCACCGGTGCTGATGCCATGAGCGATCACGGTCATTACGGCTCCCTCAAGTGCGAGTGGATTCCCGGCAAAAATCCCTAGCATCACGAAACTGAGGTGACTGATGCTGGCATAGGCAATCAGCCGCATCAGATCTGTTTGTGAAAAGGCCAGGATGGCTCCGTAGAGGATTCCTACCACCGCGAGGGTCATCGCCACCGGTGCGAACGTGCGTGCAGCATCCGGGAACAGAGGGAAGAGAAAACGGATCATCCCATACGCCGCTGTAGTTGCCAGAAGACTGGCGAGGAGTAGGTTCGTTGCCGTGGAAGCTGCGGCGCAGGCATCCGGCAACCAGGTGTGGAACGGAAATATCGGGAGCTTTACGGCGAAGGCAATGAAGAAACCCAGCATAATCCACATTGCCGCATGAGGACTGAGCGGCGTACCGAGCAGGTCTGTGTACTCGAAGGTGTAAACGCCTGTCGCATGGTGATGGGCAAAGTACAGCGCGAGGATGGCGATGAGCATCAGCAGACTGCTCAGTTGAGTAAAGAGGAAGAACTTCACGGCTGCATAGGCGCGGCGCTCACTTCCCCAGATCGAGATGAGGAAGTACATCGGAACAAGCATAAGTTCCCATGCGAAATAGAACAGGAACAGGTCAATCGAGAGGAAGACACCGATAATTCCTGCGAGAATCCACAACAGATTGAGGTGGTAAAATCCGATCGCCTTTGTGATTTCAGTCCACGAAATCAAGACCGACACAACACCTAAAAAGAGCGTGAGTAGTATGAGCAGAAGGCTAAGGCCATCCAGTCCAAGGTGAAATCGAATACCCGACTGCGGAATCCAGTTCCAATTCACCTGTTCGATCCACTGATTCGTGCCTGCGCTACCGAAACCAAGATCTTGCGCCGCCATCACCAGTGCCAGAACTAAGTCAAGTGATACGGCGGAGAGAGCGATCCAGCGGCAAAAGAGAGGATGGGAGCGCGCGGCCAGCGCGGCGAGAAGCCCGCCGGCGAGGAGGACGACAATCAACCAGAGAAGGATCATAGGAACAGCACCACTGCGATGAAGACGATCGATCCAGCCGCGATGCCGGCAGCATACCAGCGCAGTTTCCCCGTTTCGGTGCGACTGAGAACACTCCAGGCGATTTCATTTATGCGGGCCACACCGGCATAGAAGGCATCAATGAAATCGTTCTTGTTGACCTGTGCAAGCCAAACCAGCGGCCGCACGAAAAGCCGATCGTAGAGCCAATCCATCCCCCAATCCGAAAGCCAGAAGCGGTGGAGCGCTCCTCCCGCGGAACTCGACCCCAGCATCACGGCATAGGCTGGCTTACGCAAGAACAGAATGTAGGCAACGTATGCGCCTAGCAGAAATACCAACGCAGCGATCCCTTCGGAAGTGATCTCAGTGATAGGAGCTGCGTGGATGACTCCGGCGTTCCAGGGAAGAACTGTGTCAAGAAATCGTGCGAATGGACCCTGAACATACCCGGCGACAATCGACAAGAGTGCAAGTACCAGACAGGGAATGTACATCGCATTGCCGGGTCTCCTCGTCACCTTGGCTTGGGCCTGACCAAAGAAAACCAGGAAGATCATGCGGAAGGTATAGAGAGAGGTCAGCAAAACCCCAACCAGAGCCACCGCCCAAAGAGCGGCGCTCCCATGGGTCGCGCTTAGAGCACCCCAGAGAATCCAGTCCTTGCTGAAGGCGCCGGCGGTGACCAGCGGTAATCCAGCGAGCGAGAGTCCTGCGATCAGAAATGTCCAGAATGCGATCGGGAGTTGCTTGCGCAACCCACCCATGCGGAAGATGTTGTGCTCCTCGCCCAAGGACTGAATGACGATTCCCGCTCCGAGGAACAATAACGCCTTGAAAAAGGCATGAGTCATGAAATGGAAGATGGCTGCCGGCCATGCGCCCACGCCCAGTGCGAGGAACATGTATCCAATCTGGCTTATGGTCGAATAGGCCAGCACGCGCTTGAGATCCCATTGCGTCAGAGCACTGAAGCCGGCCATCAGTAGAGTCGCAGCGCCGATGACAGCAATCGCGAACTGTGCCTGCGGCGCAAGGGAAAACAGAATATGCGTGCGCGCGATCAGATAGACGCCGGCTGTGACCATGGTGGCGGCATGGATCAGCGCGCTGACCGGGGTCGGGCCGGCCATCGCATCAGGAAGCCACGTCTGCAACGGCAACTGTGCCGACTTTCCAACTGCCCCGCCCAGCAATAGCAGTGCGGCAGTAGTCGCGGCAGCAGAACCGATCGGCCAGTGTTGGGAGGCGCGCTGCATGAGTTCCTGAATGTTGAGTGTGCCCAATTCATAAAAGAGGAGAAAGAGGCCGATCACGAGGGCGGTGTCGCCGACACGGGTCACGATGAACGCTTTTCGGCCTGCCAGGCCATTCTCCGCATCGCGATACCAGAACCCAATGAGCAGATAACTGCACAGGCCGACGCCTTCCCATCCCAGATAGAGCAGGAGCAGGTTATCCGCGAGAAGCAACGTCAGCATCGACGCGACGAACAGATTCATGTACGCAAAGAACCGCGCGTATCCCTCGTCCTTAATCATGAATTCCGTCGAGTAGAGGTGAATAAGGAAGCTGACAAAGGCTACTACTGCCACCATGATCAGGGAAAGTGGATCAAGATAGAGCGCGATGTCCGGATGCAGACCGCCAACATCGAACCATCTCCACAGCACTTGCGTGTAAGAGTTGGTGGCGGGCGGAGCAAGCAGGTAGGAAACCGTCACAAGGAGAGAGACAATTGAAGAGGCAGCGATTGAGCCTACCGCGATCCAGGCTACGGCTTTCCTTGAAAAGCGTAGAACGGCCAATAAAAGTGCGCTTGCGAATGGAATCGCCGGAACCAGCCAGAGGAGCTCAAGCATCATCGGCCTCTCATCTCGCTGGTGGAGTCGGCGTCAAGCGAGTTGTGAAGTCTGTAGAACCGAAGCAACAGTGCCAGGCCAACAGAGACTTCCGCCGCTGCCGCGGCAAGAATGAAGAGAAACATGATTTGGCCGTCAGGCTGTCCCCATCGAGAGCCCGCCGCCACGAAGGCCACGCCGGCCCCATTCAGCATGATCTCGAGTGAGATCAGAATAAAAAGGAGATTGCGGCGCATCAGGAGTCCAGCAAGGCCGAGCGCAAACAGGACTCCGCCAAGAATCAACCCATGTGACATCGGAATTGCCGTCATCCTCGAACCTCCTTGTTCCTTGGCGCAGGCCGGCCCAAGTGGCAAGCACCCACCAGTGCGCCCAATAGAAGCATGGAAGACAACTCCACACCGACAAGATAGGGACCATAGAGAGCGATGCCAACCTGTTTCGGATCCGCGATGCCGCCCATGTTGATATAAGGGCCAACGCGAACTATTAAATAGATCACCTCGAGGAGCAGGAACGCGGAAAGAATGACAGGACCGATCCATGCATCTCCTGCAAGCCATTGACGTTCCTCTTCGCGGGCCTGCGTTCCCAGGTTCAACATCATGACCACAAAGACAAAGAGAACCACGATCGCGCCCGCATAGATGATTACCTCAAGTGCAGCTACCAGGGGTGCACCCATCGTGTAGAAGACTACGGCCACAGCCAAAAGCGAAACGATCAGGTAAAGCAGCGCGTGTACCGCTACCAGCCGTGTGATGGCCAGGAACGTGGAAATCACGGCCACAGCTGCCGCAATATAGAAAGCGAATTCCATGAAATTTATCATGGCAACAACCTCCGGAGGTCCACCGGGGGTGCCTCATTCTCCGCTTCACCCTTCCCTTTGCCGCCAATCTTCACTCCCGACACGCGCCAGAAGTTGTAGCCCGGATACTTCCCTGGCCCGTCAATCAGCAAATCTTCCTTTTCATAAACCATGTTCTGGCGGTTGTATTCGGACATTTCAAAATCCGGCGTGAGCTGAATTGCATATGTCGGACACGCATCTTCGCAAAGGCCACAAAAGATGCATCTTGAGAAATTGATGCGGAAGAACTCCGGATAGCGACGCTCATTTTCATCTTCCGTCGCCTGCAGCGAGATGCAGTCCACCGGACAGACGATCGCACAGAGGTGACATGCTACGCATCGCTCCCCGCCATCCGGGTCTCGCGACAGAATGATGCGTCCCCTGGTGCGCGGCGCCAGATATGGCTTCTCTTCTGGATACTGGATCGTGACCCGCCGGCGAAAGGTGTGGAGGAACACGCTCCAGATGGTTCTCAACAAGCTCAGCATTGCTTAACCCACCTCTCTGAGCGGTTCACTTGAAAGCCGTCACGACGGCCCCGGTTACCACGAGATTGACCAGCGCCAACGGGAGCATTACCTTCCAGCCAAGGGACATGAGCTGATCGAAACGCAGCCTGGGGAGCGAAGCCCGCAACAGAATGAAAAAGCAGATGAAGGCAAACACCTTCACGAGGAACCATACGAGGGGAGGCAGCCACGGCCCCATCCAGCCGCCGAAGAACAAGACCGTAATCATGGAGGAGATCAGTGTGATGCCAAGGTATTCCCCCACAAAGAACATACCGAATTTCATGCCTGAATACTCGGAATGAAATCCTGCAACAAGCTCAGCCTCGGCCTCCGGAAGATCAAACGGCAACCGCCGTGCTTCGGCCATGCCTGCGATCAGAAACAGAACGAAACCGAGAAATTGAGGAATCACGAACCACCTATTCCTTTGCGCTTCCACGATTGTCGTCAGGCTGAAGGAGCCGGCAAGCAGCACGACTCCCATTAGCGATATGCCCATGAAGACTTCGTAGCTCATCATTTGGGCAGCGGCGCGCAGCCCTCCAAGCAGAGAGTACTTGTTGCCCGAGGCCCAGCCGGCAAGCACAATGCTGTAGACGCCAAGGGAGGACATGCCCAGAAAAAAGAGCAGGGCGATGTTGAGGTCTACGACAATGATCCCCGGAGCAATTGGAAGCACAGCAAAGGACAACAACACCGTCACCATAATGATGGCCGGGGCAATAACGAAGACCGCCTTATCCGCAAACGGCGGAATCCAGTCTTCCTTCGTGAAGATCTTGATCATGTCGGCGACCACTTGCAGCAAGCCAAACGGCCCGACCCGATTCGGGCCGTAGCGATCTTGCCAGAGCGCCAGAAGGCGGCGTTCCACCCAGATGAGCAGCGCCGAAAGGCTGAGCGCCAGGATGAGGATTCCGAGAATCGACGCAAATGGGTAAGGGCTGGTCATGTCGCTCGCTCGATCCGGCACCAGGCAGGGAGTTCCTCTTGAATCGAGGCCGTGACGCCCGCAGGAATACCTGCGACTCCTGCCGGCAAGTCGGGAAGGACCTTCAACGGGAGACGATGCTTCCCTCCCCCAAGTTCGATCTCGACATCTCCATCCTGCCCGTTCATGTGAAGGCTTTCGGCATCGGCAGCATTGAGGGCAAGATAGGGTTTGAACGCAAGCTCTGCGATGGCGGGAGCCTGGAGGCTAAGTTCCTCAGAGCCGAAGATGTGTTCGATAGGAATGACCATCCATTCCGATTCGCGAGGGCTGAATGCAGCCGGCACGGCCGTGAAGTACGTTCCTTTCTGCGACGGTTCGAACAGTCGAATTCCGGGATCACCCCCGCGTAGCGGGCCAGCAATCTCACGCTGGAATTTGTTTACAGCCTGGATGGAGTTCCAGCCCGGTGTCCAGAAAAAGGGCTGTAGCGCGCCGGGCGGTTGGAGTGCCGCACCTTCCATGGAATATGCGAGTGCGGAGTCCGAGTCCTGCGGTGGTTCAGGCTCGACGACACTTACATTCGCCGTGATGGACGTGAGCCCGCTGTAGCGATGAGGCTCCCGCGGAATCTTCGCGCCCGCCAAGCGGAAATCCGAGAGCGGCGCGGCTTTAATCACAGCATCTAGTTGTGGATTCTCTACTGCGATGGCGGCCAGAACATCGTCGAGCGAAGACCACGCCGGATCGCGCAGCCATCGCCAACTCTCCCGAACTTCTGGTCGAGACGCAAACACCTGGAAGAATCGTTGTGCGCGTCCTTCGTTGTTGACCAGCGTTCCATCGGACTCAGCGAATGTGCCTGCGGGAAGGAGCAGGTCCGCTTTCGCGGTGGTTTGGTTCGCCAGGTGATCGAGCACGATCCGATGAGCCGCCAAACTCAGCAATCCATCCGCCTGTCTCGCTGGGAGACGTCGGTACAGATCGTTCTCCAGAACGATCAGAGCATCGACCTTCCGGGTCAACGCGAGCGCCTCATTCAGCGGGCGCGCTCCCATCAACGCCAGACCGAAACTATTGCACTCGGGGGTAATCAGGCTGAGAGAGGACGGTCGGCCAATGTCACACAAGGCTTTGGCTACGTTGGCCGCAGATTCGATTACCGCCAAGCTCCGGCAGGTGGGTCCGGAAACTACCAAAGGTCGTTTCGCGCTCATCAGTGCGTCTGCAATGACGCGAGCCAATTCCCGTATCTCTTCAGGCAGGTCGGACACTTCGGGTGCATTAGGATTAATTTCATGGGCAACGGCGAAGCCCATCCGCGCGACATCATCCGGCGCGGCCCGGTATGTTCGAGTGGCGACATCATCCAATCGCGTCGCGCCAGGCGCCGCAATAAAAAATGGGCCCTTCTGGTCCTGTACCATTTCCCGCACCGCGTCGTCCGTCCACAGAGGGGTGTGCGATTTCCTCGCAACCTCGAAGGGCTGTTGACGAACGGACTGGCGCAGACTGAGCGCCATCCGGGGTGCAGAGTTCGTGACGTCTTCGCCCAAAATCAACACAGCATCAGAACATTCAATCTCGTGCAGCGATGGAGATTTGGCGGGCACGGTTTGAAGAATCTTCACCATCTTCCTGATCAGCGTCCATTCCCCACCGGCTACGCCTGCAAAAAAGCGATCTTTCCCCACAAGCCGCTGCAGTGCAAAGTTTGACTCAAGCGAAGCCCTGGGCGAGCCGATGCCGATCGGTCTCTCACTCCTGGAGATGAGCGATTGAAATTGACGCTCCGCCTCCTCGCTTGAAACCATCTCTCCCTTTAGCTGCGCAGCGCGAATTCTAGCCGCGCTGTTTACAAACTCATAGCCAAAGCGTCCGCGGTCACAAAGGAAGTAGCCGTTTACCTCGCTGTTGAAGCGGTTCACCACTCTGCGCAGCTGTCCGTAGCGCTCTCCAATGGTCACGTTGCAACCCACTCCGCAATGGACACAAATCGAGGGTGCCATGCGAAGGTCCCACTTGCGGGTGTAATGGCGCCGGAGCGTTCGATCGGTAAAGACTCCAGTCGGACAAATCTCCACCAGATTGCCCGCGAATTCGTTTTCAAGAATGCCATCTTCGTTCCGGCCGAAGTAAACGGCGTTCCCTATCCCAAACGCGTTCAGATCGCTGCCACCGGCGTACTGGCGATAGAAGCGCACACAGCGATAGCACTGGATGCACCGGTTCATCTCGTGGTAAACGAATGGGCCGAGGTCCTGATTCTGAAACGTGCGCTTGGCAAATCGCGTGCGACGGTAGTCATGGCCGGTCATCACGGTCATGTCCTGCAAGTGGCACTCGCCGCCTTCGTCGCATACCGGACAGTCATGGGGGTGGTTCAGCATCATTCCCTCGATAATGCCGGCGCGGAAAGCAACTGCTTCGGGATCGAGGATGGAGATTCGAGTCTCAGGCACGGCAGGCGTCATGCAGGCCATGACGATTCTGCCGCGAGTATCCTGATCATCCTTGAACTGCTTGACGGCGCATTGACGGCATGCGCCGACCGAACCCAGAGCGGCATGCCAGCAGAAGTAAGGCAGGTCGAGTCCGAGCGAGAGACAGGCGTGAAGCAGGTTCTGCTTTGGATCAGCCTCGCAGACTTTGCCGTCGATGTAGATAGTTCCCATCAGGATCTCCAGGGACAATGTTTCTCATCGATGTGCCGCTTGAAGTCGTCGCGAAAAAACTTCAGTGCACTCTGCAGAGGCTCCGCGGCGCCCGGTGCCAATGCGCAAAAGGTGTGCCCTGGAGACCAGAACTTCGATTGGAAGGAAAGCTTTTCCAGATCGCCGGATTCTCCATGTCCTTCCTCCATCGCCGCCAGAGTTTGTCTCGCCCAATTGAGGCCGCTCCAGCAGGGCGTACACCAACCGCAGGACTCCTGGGCAAAGAAGTGAATGAGGTTTGAGGTCATCCCCACCGGGCAGGTCCGATCGTCAAGGACGATCATGGTTCCGGTCCCAAGACGGCTCCCTGCCTTTTGGACCTCGGTGTAATCCATGGGCACATCAAGATGTTCTTCGACGAGAAAATCTGTAGAAGCGCCGCCGGGAAGAACACCTCGAAACCGCAGCCCATCGCGCATACCACCGGCGTGCTCTTCCAGGATCTCGCGCAGCGGAGTGCCCATCGGCAGTTCCCATAGGCCAGGACGCTTTACCTTGCCGCTGGCGCCATAGAGCTTCGTTCCGGCATCTCTGGTGTGGCTCAAAGTTTGAAACCAGGCCGCGCCCTTTTCAATAATGTGGGGCACATTCACCAGCGTCTCGACGTTATTGACGATGGTGGGCTTACCCCAGAGGCCGGAAACCTGCGGGAATGGCGGTTTGGCTCGCGGGTTCGCGCGCTTGCCCTCGAGCGCATTCAGCAAACCCGTCTCCTCGCCGCACATGTATCGTCCTGCGCTGACGTGGAGATACAACTCGAGCGCGTAATCCGATTTCAGAATGTTCTTTCCGAGATAGCCTGCCGTGTAGGCCTCTGCAATCGCCCGTGCCAGCCGCTCTTGCGCCAACTTATATTCGCCACGAATAAAGATGAAGGCCACGTCGGCCTGGATCGCATAGCCCGCCAGAATCAACCCTTCAATCAGCTGATGGGGATTGCCTTCCATCAGGTAGCGGTCTTTGAATGTTCCTGGTTCCATCTCGTCGGCATTGGCCACGACATACTTGGGTCGCGGAGAGCCCTCACCCATGGGCGTAAAACTCCACTTCATTCCCGTGGGGAAGCCGGCGCCGCCGCGACCGCGCAAACCTGAGTTCTTAACTTCATCCTGCACTTTCTGAGGTGTCATCTCGCGCAGCGCTTTACGGAGGCCCTGATATCCACCTGATCGCTCATACCCCTGGAGGCTGAGAGGCTGGCCATCCGACAGGATTGCTTGGGTAAGTGGTCTTTCCGTAGGCATCGCTACTTGTACTCCTCCAGAATTCCCTCAACCTTTGCCGCATCGAGATCGCCGTGAAGTTCGTTATCCACCAACATTGCCGGCGCATGTTGGCACGCTCCGAGGCACACGATGGGCAGAAGGGTGAACCGATTGTCAGGTGTGGTCTCTCCGAATTCAATTCCCAGATGTCCGGTCACTTGCTCTCGGATGCGCTCGTAGCCCATGATCCAGCAACTCACGCTGTTGCATACCATGACGACATGCCTGCCTACCGGCTTACGAAAAATCAAGTTGTAGAACGTGGCCACACCATCGAGATCGGCGGAGGACATCTCAAGTAGTTCGCCAATATCACGGATACTTTCGTCGGAGACCCATCCCCGATGATGCTGAACGATTCTCATTGCCTCGATGCATACAGCTTGTCTGGTCGGGTAGCGCACCAACTCCGCCTCGATCTCCCGCCGCTCTTCATCGGTCAACATAGGTTTCCTCACCTCATCGGTCCACGTCTGCCAGTACAAAGTCCATTGCGCCCAAAATGGCGAACAGATCCGGAATCATCCGGCCCCGTGCCAATCGCGGCAACATCTGCATGTGCGCAAACGATGGGGTCCGAATGCGAGTGCGATACGATGTCGTGCTCCCGTCACTTACCAAGTAGTAGCCATTGTTCCCTTTCGTGGCCTCGATCGCTCCGAGCGCTTCGCCCGGTGGAATTACGGGTCCCCAACTTACTCCCAGAAAATGGGTAATCAGGGTTTCGATGTCGTGCATGGTGCGCTCTTTCAGAGGCGGACAAGCAAGGGGGTGGCGCGATTTATAGTCGCCCTCCGGCATGTTCTTCATGCACTGCTCGATAATGCGCAGGCTCTGCCTCATCTCTTCGACACGCACCACCGCGCGGTCATAGCAGTCGCCATGACTAGCGGTCGGGATATCGAATTCGAATTGTTCATATCCGGAGTAAGGCTGCTTCTTGCGGAAGTCCCATTCGAAGCCGCAGGCGCGCAAGCCAGGTCCCGTAACGCCCCATTCGATCGCCTCCTCCGTGGTGAAGGCACCTACACCCTGGGTGCGGCTCTTGAATATCCTGTTCTGCATCACCTGCTGGTCATACTCAGCCAGTCGAGGCGGCAGATACTTCAAAAAGTCCCGGATCAGACCGTCCCATCCCTTTGGCAAATCCTGCGCCACACCGCCGATGCGGAACCAGTTGGGGTGCATGCGCGCTCCGCAAATGGCTTCAATGATGCCAAAGGCGCGCTCACGATCATTGAAGGTATAGAAGACCGGCGAGAGCTGCCCCAGGTCCTGAGCAAACGTTCCATACCAGACAAGATGGCTGATGATCCTAAACAGCTCCGCGAGCATCACGCGAATAACCTGAGCGCGCAGCGGCACGGCAATTCCGGCCAGCTTCTCTACCGCCATCAGGTACGCCATATTGTTCATCACGCCGCCGAGATAGTCGATTCGGTCGGTATAGGGAATGTAGGTGTGCCAGGTTTGCCGCTCTCCCATCTTTTCTGCACCGCGGTGATGGAAACCGATGTCCGGTACCGCATCTACGATCTCTTCACCGTCGAGTTGGAGAATGACACGTAATACTCCGTGGGTTCCGGGATGCTGCGGCCCGACGTTGAGAAAAATAAAATCCTCTCCGTCCCGGCCCTTCCGCATGCCCCAGTCTTCAGGTCGGAAGCGCATCGCCTCCTGTTCGGCATCCTGCTTTTCGTCGGGGAGATGGAAGGGTCCCATTTCCGTAGCTCGCGCGGGGTGATTCTTGCAAAGAGGATGTCCCACCCAGGTCTTCGGCATGAGGATTCGCTCCAGGTGCGGGTGACCACGGAAACGGATTCCAAACATGTCCCAGACTTCTCTTTCGTACCAGTTCGCTGCAGGCCAAAGATCGGTGCAAGTATCCGTCTCCGCCTCATCCTTCGTTATCGGCACTTTGATGCGCACGTATTGGTTCCGATCGAACGACAGCAGGTGATACACCAGGGTGAAGTCGCTTGCCGGCGGACCGTCGGGATGGGCCCGCATGCTTTCGTCGATGGCAGTGAAGTCATAGAGCATCCGGTAGGGCTGATGCACTTTTTCTTTGAGATGAGCGAGTGCATCGTGAGCGCTCCCCCGCGCGATCCAGAAGGTTGGGATCCCGTCTGCGGTGGTTTGAGTTGTCACCGCGTCTGTGCCCAGCCTCTGCCGCAATTCGCCAGCGATGAGATCCGCTGAGATAGTTCCAGCCTCGATTTTGGCGGTGGCAGTCATTGGTTATTAAATCTCGTCAATGGGCCGGAGAGCGGTGGCGCGCTGCCGCTCCAATCGATGAAGATCGCGCTCGGAAGGCTGCGGTGGGCGAGTCGTTTCTTGCGGGCCCACTACCCAGCTCAACGGCCGCCGCTCAGTCCCGACTGCCTTCTGCAGTAACGTCAACCCCTGCTCAAATGCATCGGGGCGCGGAGGACAGCCGGGCACGTAGACATCGACGGGAAGAAACTTATCGACGCCCTGCACAACGCTGTAGATGTCATACATTCCCCCGGAGTTTGCACAGGATCCCATGGAGATCACCCAGCGGGGCTCCATCATTTGCTGGTAAAGTCGCAAGATCACAGGGGCCATCTTGATGAATACCGTACCCGCCACCACCATCAGGTCCGCTTCCCGCGGTGTACCGCGAATCACTTCCGCACCGAAGCGAGCAATGTCATATTTACTGGTCAGGCTGGTCGCCATCTCCACATAGCAGCACGAGAGTCCGAAATTAAACGGCCAGATCGAGTTCTTTCGCCCCCAGCCCAGTAGATCCTGGAGGCGTGAAAAGACTACGCTGCGGCGGATGGCACTCTCATTGGGATCTTCGTCCGGGCGTACCAGATCCACAAGAGCGTTGCGTTGGGCATACGGAGATGGCATTACATCCTCCTACTTGCATCGCGCCTGGCTGGGTACCAGTCAAGTGCTCCTGTGCGCCAGAGATAGGCAAGGGTCGCTGTCAGAACTCCAATAAAGATGAGAACTTCTGTGTAGCCGGCCCAACCGAGTTCGCGGCCCGCAACTGCCCAGAGGAAGATAAAGACCGCCTCCAGATCGAACACCACAAAGAATGTCGCAACCAGGTAGAACTTGACGGATAAGCGCACATGTACGGAGCCCTCGGAAACAATTCCCGATTCAAACGGCGCCCCGGTCGCGGGTTCCGTATGCCGTTGCCCCAGAACATACGACAAGGTCAGCATGACCGCCACGATAAGAAGGACCGCCGCAAAGTAGACAGCCAGGGGCCAGATCGTCATCATTCCGCTTTCGCGACTCTGTCATTGCTAGAGTCCGCAATGATCAGGAGAAGAGTCTTTGTGCGCTCATTTGTGAAAACCACCTGCGGAACTCCTCGGGGCAGATGTCACTTAATCGGGAAGCCACTACTCCGATATTTGTCTTGCATATGAACAATGAATTGCCGGACTTACCTCCTATTCAGCTTGGGCACCGCGGGTTTGCTTCGCAATAGACCATTCATCACATCGCAAAGTACGACTGTCATCGTCCCGGACGAGGAACGATCGATTTGAGGTAACAATCAGACTGGTTTGAGAATGTGGCGGCTCCCCAAATCTGATTCGTCATCCATTCACTCCCAGATACCCTCGACACGCAGAACAACATCAGGTCAGGCGCAAAAAAATCAGTCACAGCACGATACAAGACATGAGGTGCATAGATGAGCTTTGAGTTTTCGCGGTCGCCTCACGACAGGCGCATGATATCTCAAATTCAAGCTACATCGAATTCCGATGCGATACAAACCTACGCTTACCCCACCGGCGTCGATTGGTTGGCTTGTGTAAAATAAACTCGTTGGCGCCTTCATGAAAGGCACTTCACGCCCAGCGAGATCAGTTTCTGGATCTATGCGGACATCCGAGTAACCTCGACAAGGATGCAGGGTTCAAAGCCGGCAGCGCACTCCAGAGCTATCGCGTTCAGATTCAAACAGCAGGTGACCTCCAATGGTTTTTGGCGAGGCTAACCAGCGCGCGGAAGCACTCAAATCGGATGTCTCAGCCGGAGGTTTCCGCCAACTCGCCGAATTCCGCCGCTGTATCCGGAAATTCCTACATTTTAGCGAGGAGGCAGCTCGATCCAAGGGTATCGAACCTCAGCAGCATCAGCTGCTCTTGGCTATCAAAGGTTTGCCTAAGAGCATACGCCCCACAGTTACTGCGCTCTCTCACCAACTGTACCTGCGCCATCATAGTACGGTTGAGCTTGTCGATCGTCTTGTTGAACGCGGTGCGTTGAGGCGCCGGCACGGAGATCGTGATCATCGCGAAGTGCTCGTGGAACTAACGCCGCACGGCGAGGACTTGCTGCACCGGCTTTCTATCGAGCACTGGGAGGAATTACGCGTTTCCGGTCCAGCTCTTTCCGAGTCTCTCTGGGCTGTGATGCACCACTCGAGCCGGGGCAGGAGGAGGAGGCCTTGAGCGCTCATTCCGGTTCTCGCCGTCACAAATCGCGCCTCGAGACACTTGGCGATTTCACCACAACTTCAAGAGTCATTCCGATTTCGCTGATCGCCATTGTCGTAGGCGTTATCAGCGCGTTTGTCGCATGGTTCCTCTTGAAGCTTATTGGCTTCTTTACCAACCTGGCATACTTCCATCGGTTCGACTTCTCCTTCGCTTCACCCGCGACCAACCAACTTGGCGTTTACGCGATCGTGGTGCCTGTTGTTGGGTCGCTCATTGTCGGAGTGATGGCGCGTTATGGGTCTGAACGTATCCGCGGACATGGCATTCCGGAAGCAATTGAGTCCATTTTGATGAACGGCAGCCGCGTCCACCCGCGACTGGCCATTTTTAAGCCGTTGTCTGCCGCAATCTCTATCGGCACAGGGGGCCCCTTCGGTGCCGAAGGGCCCATTATCATGACCGGCGGAGCCCTCGGATCAATGATCAGCCAATTCTTCCACTTCACAAGTGTGGAGCGCCGTACCTTGCTGGTGGCTGGAGCATCTGCCGGTATGTCGGCCACATTTGCAGCGCCACTGGCCTCGGTGTTGATCGGGGTCGAACTGCTGCTATTCGAATGGAAGCCTCGAAGCGCTATTCCGGTGGCATTGGCGAGTGCCACGGCGTGCGTTGTGCGACGTTACCTGCTCGGCCTCGGACCGCTTTTTCCGGTTCCCACGCACCCAGTCTTCATTGGGCTCTATGGCCTTGCCGGCTGCATCGTCGCAGGCCTTGCCGCGGGAGTCCTTTCTGCGCTCTTAACCCTCGGAGTTTATGCCGCAGAAGATTTATTTCAGAAACTGCCAATCCACTGGATGTGGTGGCCGGCAATCGGTGGCGTATTCGTAGGGGTGGGAGGACTCATCTTTCCGCAGGCTCTCGGAGTTGGATACGACACGATCGACATGCTTCTGCGAGGAAATGTTTCGGTTTCGATTTTCGCCGGAGTTCTTCTAGTGAAGTCCGCTATTTGGATGATCTCGCTTGGCTCGGGTACATCCGGCGGAGTGCTGGCACCATTACTGATGATGGGGGCGGCTCTCGGTGGGATCGAAAGCATATTTCTTCCCGACCTGGGTCTGGGATTCTGGCCTCTCCTCAGTATGGGAGCGATTCTCGGGGGTACGATGCGTTCTCCGTTCACAGGCATCGTATTCGCCATCGAATTGACCCACGACTTCAATATGCTTCTGCCCCTTCTTGTGGCATGCTTTATTGCGCATTTATTCACTGTTCTAACGCTTAAACGATCCATTCTCACCGAAAAAATCTCGCGTCGTGGTTATCACCTGAGCCGCGAATACGCAACTGATCCGCTTGAAATACTGTTCGTCAGAGAGGTCATGAGAACGAGTGTCGTAGTCTTGCCCTGCGATGGGTCTTTGGAGGACGCATACCGTCTGATCCACTCCACCAAGAGTCCAAAGGGCCAACATCTATTCCCAGTCCTCGGTCCCGGTCATGAACTTACGGGAGTAGTCACTCGAAATCAGTTACTCCAGCTCTATGAACAAAAGAAGGATGGGACATCCACGATCAAGCTATCGGAAATTGCAACCCGAAATCCGACAGTGGCCTTTGCGGATGAATCTCTGCGGGTGGTCGTGAACCGGATGGCCGAGTCGGGATTCACTCGTTTCCCGGTTCTCGATCAGGATGGAGACGGGAAGATCGTCGGCATGGTGTCGCTCTATGATCTGTTGCACGCCAGAGCGCGGAATCTTGAAGATGAACGCGCTCGCGAGAGAGTGCTACGGATTCGCATGCCATTTGGTCGCCGCGCCAAGGAGAGTCAGACCAAGTTGACGGAAGGATCAGATTTTCCAGAAGGATAGTATTCCAACCCTCCATACAGTAAGAATCTGTGCTTGGAGAGCGGCACCCGAGGGTTCGCGTCGACTTGCGCCGCAATGAAGAGCCCAATATCAATTCGCATCCTCGCCGGGACGCATGCCTTCTACCCTCTCGTCATCCGCCGGGAAGGTCACCTTGATAAGCTCCAAGTGTTCGAGACTTGGCTGGGCTTGACCGAATGCTCAAGCGTTTATGAAATCACTTCTGGCCGCCTTCTAGTACGCACGTCGCCTCGCATTCTGCCGGATCTGGAGTGAATCCGGCAAGGCTAATACCCTTGGGACTTTGGTCACAGGGTCCGAAGGGATACTGTGCCAGAATTGAAGCAATGGGAGATCCTTGGATCGTTCTTCAACACGTGGCGTGGGAAGGCCCAGGGCTGATTGCATCTGAAGCCAGAGAACGGGGTTTGTTTATCGATGTAAGACGTCTTGATCAAGGCGACAGCATTCCCAACCCTGATCGCGTGAAAGGTTTGGTTGTCATGGGCGGTCCAATGGGCGTGTATGAGACCGACAAATATCCATATTTGGCCGAGGAATGCGGGTTAATTCGAGAATTGGCTCACCGCAACCGTCCCGTACTCGGAGTTTGTTTAGGGGCGCAATTGCTAGCATCGTCTCTTGGCGCAAAGGTATTTCCGGGACGACAAGCCGAAGTCGGCTATGGAACAGTCGTACTGACTCCGGAGGGCAAGCAAGATTCACTTTTCGAATCGGTCGAAGACCCAGTCCCCGTTTTCCATTGGCACGGAGACACATTTGATTTGCCCGAGGGTGCGGTGCTCCTGGCGTCAAGCAGAGAATATCCGCACCAAGCCTTCCGTTTTGGAGGATGTGCCTATGGACTGCAATTCCACATTGAGCCAGACTTCGAAACTTGGTCCAGTTGGCGAGAGCAACTGCCGAGCAGACTGGCTGGGGATGACGACCCAAGGCGAAGTCGGATCGAACAAGTTGGCAGAGGGGTGATCACACGGTTCTTCGATGCTGCTCTTTCACAGGGCAGTTCTCTCCATCGCGTTGAGAGCGGGCAGTGAAGCGATATGAATCGATTCCACAGTTGGTACTGCCAATCAGGTCACTGGAAGCGGAAGATACAAGATGAAATCCTTCCGTGGACGCTGCGGGGTATAGAACTTCGCGATTCGGTGTTGGAGATCGGCCCCGGACCTGGCATGACCACTGACTGCCTGCGAAATCGCGCGAAGAACATCGAGTGCCTTGAGATCGATCCCGCACTGGCGAGCTCACTTGGGCATCGCTTGCGCAATACAAATGTCCATGTACAACAGGGAGACGCTACCGCAATGCCGTACCGCGATTGTCAGTTCTCTGCGGTTGTCTCGTTCACGATGCTCCACCACGTACCCTCATTCACGCTGCAGAATCAGCTATTCGCCGAAGTGTATCGAGTCCTCAGGCCGGGAGGAGTTTTCGCGGGTGTGGACAGCCTGCGATCTACACTCATGCGGATAATCCACTTGGGCGATACGATGGTAGCTATCGAACCGGCCACTCTGAATGGCCGGCTCAAATCTGCGGGTTTCATGTCGATACGCGTCGAGTTAGGCGCCGGGCGATTCCGCTTCTTGGCGAGACGTCCCTTTGATGGTTAGTCTCGTCTGAACATGAGCTACTGTCTCAGCGCAATCCTTCGTGTGAGTCTTTGTGACCGGCGAGTCACGGTTGACAAATCTTCGGCGCTGTCTGCGCATACTAATTCAGAGTACAGAAATACTCAACCAGCCTATCCCCGCTCCATGAGAAACCTGTAGGCGCCTCATGCAATTCGGTACAAGTGCCATAAGGTATCCAATTGCGTGGCTAGGTGTGAATTTGCTATCAGGTCAAAAGTGATCACATTTACCGCCCGCACACGGCCAGTTCTGGACTGTGCAAGGCACGGATATCGGATTCGCACTTTTCTCGATGCGTTCAAATACAGACACACAATGAGTGCCAATCGCACGCCAGCGGCGAATGTTGACTTCGACTCTCGAGGTCGGCCATTATCTCGAATCCGAAAAAGAACCGGTAAGGAATTGCGAGTTTACGGTCGACCTTATCTCATCTTTGGCGGATGAGCCAGTCTCTCAATTGTTCCGCGTCCAGTCTTCTCTCCAGTGTGCAATTTTGACCTGATCTCGCAACCCACAATTGCCATCGTAAACATAGATGGTCGGCCGGCAATATCGGACTTGGGCACAGCAGTGTTCCGTCGTACTGCATGGAGGATTTCAGCTCCAGCGCAAAGCCATCGCAAAACAAAAGATAGTTTTCCTTTCGATAGTCCCGTTAGTGATCTACCCACAGGAGCGATGCAGGTGAATGCCAAAGCTGATGCACAGGAGAAGGACCCGTTCTTGACGGGTAACCTGCATGTGCTCTGAGAAGCCAAATGATTAGGAAATCGACAGTGACAACGCAGATGGTGGCCTTTCGGAACGGGGACGAGAAGATAAGTGGGATGCTTGCATTACCTGGTGGCGCACGCCGCCATCCTGCGATTATCGCGATCCATGAATGGCGGGGCCTGACTGACTGGGTGAAAGAGCAAGCCACGCGTCTAGCCGCAAATGGATGCGTTGTGCTTGCCGTGGATCTCTACCGAGGGAAAGTCGCAGTCAATCGTTCGCAAGCACGTAAGCTGAAGAGTGCTTTGCCAGCAGAGCGTGCGATCCAAGACCTCAAAGCAGCATTTCATTATCTGGCAGTGCGTCCAGACGTCGACGAGAAGCGTATCGGCGCGATCGGATGGTCTATGGGCGGCGGCTTCGCTCTCCAACTTGCAATTCACGAGCCGCAGCTAAGTGCGAGCGTTGTGAATTACGGCACGCTGCCAACAAACCCTGTTGACCTTAAAAAAATCAAGGCTCCGGTGCTTGGGAATTTTGGCGCGCTTGACCGCGGAATTCGTCCCGTCGAAGTCCGAACCTTCGAAAGGGTCATGAAGAGCCTCAACAAATCCGTGGATGTAAAGATCTACATCGGCGCCGGCCACGCATTCCAAAATCCTGACAACCAACGTGATTATCGCCCTGAAGCTAGCGCCGACTCGTGGCTCCGCATTCTGGCCTTCTTCGCCCAGGCTACGGGAACAGATGTGAGCATGTGACCGAATGGCACAAGAATTTATTTAATTCGGTGTGGCTCATCTATGGCGTCGTTTTACTGACCGATCGCTGACTGGTCAGCGTGGCCGTATGAACGCAAATGAAGGAGACGCAAATGAAATTAAGCGACGGCAAAAAAGCTTTCGGACACCCAGGCATCGAGCCCCGATGGACTCACGGAGGAAAGGATGGGGTTGGGACCGCCTACGCCGCGTCCAGCCGCATCTGGTTTACATTTTGGAATGGCATCCTCACCGAGGCCTATTATCCGACCGTCGATAAGCCACAACTCCGTGACCTTCAGTATCTCGTCACTGATGGTAAGACGTTCTTCCATGAAGAAAAACGTCACCTCCAATCGAAGTCCGAACGGCTGTCAGATCATACCCTGGGTTACCGGTGCACGAACTCCGATCCCGACGGGCGCTACTCTATCGTTAAAGAAATCATCACGGATCCGCATCTAGCTTGCATCCTTCAGCACACCAAGATAATGGGCGATGAATCGTTTATCTCTAAGCTGCACATCTATGCCCTGTGCGCACCTCACCTTCAAGTGGGAGGTTGGAATAACAATGCTTATGTGATCGAAGTGTCAGGCCGAAAGGTCTTGATGGCCAGGAAAAAAGGGATGTGGATGGCTTTGGCCGCTACGGTTCCATTTTCCCGCGTCTCGTGTGGCTATGTGGGCAGAAGTGACGGCTGGACCGACTTGGCTGGAAATTTTGAAATGGACTGGGAGTTCGACCATGCGCCGGACGGCAACGTCGCGCTCACCGGAGAATTGGACCTGAATGGCAACCGCGAGTTCACCTTGGGATTGGCCATTGGAGAGAGCCAACACCTGACCCTCTCCACACTTTTTCAGGCCCTGGCTGTCTCTTTCAAAGAGCACCACGAGCGGTACACGGGCCAATGGGAGCGCGCTTGCAAGCGAATCCTGCCGTTAGAAAAGGTCTCCAGCGACAAGGGGAATTTATATAACGGGAGTTTCAGCCTGCTCCGATCTCACGAGGATAAGTCTTATCCAGGAGCGTTCATTGCGTCCTTAGCCATTCCGTGGGGAGAGGCGAAAAGTGACGAGGACCAAGGCGGATATCACCTGGTTTGGACTCGAGACATGGTGAACAGCGCTAGTGGGATGCTGGCGGCTGGCGACCGCGAAACACCTCTACGAGCGTTGATATACCTGGCTGTTGCTCAACAGGAGGACGGCGGATTCGCACAAAACTTTTGGGTCAACGGCGATCCATACTGGCAAGGAATCCAGCTTGATGAAGTCGCCTTCCCCATCATGTTGGCATGGCGGCTGAAACAGGAGAAAGCGCTGCAGGATTTCGATCCTTATCACGGCGTCCTGCGAGCGGCGAGCTATCTGGTGAAACATGGGCCGGTCACGCAGCAAGAGCGATGGGAGGAAGCAAGCGGTTACTCCCCGTCTACGTTGGCTTCAAATATTGCCGCACTGATCTGCGCTTCTGAGTTTGCGCGATCTCGAGGCGACGAGGGTACCGCCAAATTTCTCGAAGAATATGCAGACTTTCTGGAATCGAACGTAGAGACCTGGACCGTAACGACAGAAGGGACACTGGTCCAAGGTATCAAGCGCCACTACATCCGAATCCTTCCTACTCGCATAGACGACCCGCATCCTGTGGAGGACCCCAACCGCGGGCACCTAAGCATCGCTAACCATCCACCGGGCTCACAAGACATCTTTCCGGCCAAAGAGATCATCGATGCCGGCTTTCTGGAGTTGGTACGTTATGGAATCCGCAAGGCGGATGATCCCATTATCGTGGACTCTGTGCGAGTTGTAGACGCGACGCTCAAAGTTGACACTCCGTTTGGGCCGTGCTGGCATCGCTACAATCACGACGGGTATGGACAACGGGAGGATGGTGGCGCTTTCGTGGGATGGGGTATTGGGCGCGCGTGGCCCTTGCTCACGGGCGAGCGGGGACATTATGAGCTCGCGGCGGCTCATGACGTGAAGCCATTCATCAAAGCCATGGAAGGTTTCGGATCAACAACGGGCCTATTGCCAGAACAGGTATGGGATAAGCCGGATCGGCCTGACATTTATATGCGGCTCGGCCGTCCAACAGGCTCAGCTATGCCTCTCATGTGGGCCCATGCGGAGTACATCAAGTTGCTCCGGTCAACGCTCGACGGGAAAGTATTCGATCTCATCCCTGAGGTCGCAAGCCGCTATCTAGGCAATCGAAAAAGCCATCGCCAATTGGAAATCTGGAAGTTCAGCCGTCAGACGGCCACTGTCAAAAGAGGTTACACGCTTCGCATTCTGGTTCCGGCACCGTTCCGGCTGCATTGGTCGGACGACCAATGGCAGACTGTACAAGACACTGCGTCTTCTCCGACTGCGCTCGGGATTGAATTCGTGGATCTTCCAGTCAAGGCCTCTCAGCAGTCGCCGCTTTGTTTCACCTTTTTCTGGATAGCCGACAACCGGTGGGAAAATCGCGATTATGTCGTGGCCATGACGTGAGCGGTTCAGGAAACATAAGCTCGTTTCTCGAGCCGGAGTCAGCTATCTAGCTGAGCTCAATAGTCTGCATGGGAACGTGATCGGGCATGGTGGAGAAGCATGAGCAACACGATAACTTCAGTCATTCTAACCATCAACGTCGGCTCTTCCGGCCGCAAGTTCAGCGACAACACGGAACCCTATGGGCGCACATGAAGGAGAAATCGATGGACTACACATTTCTCGCAAATCTGCACGAGGAGTTCGCACCACCAGAAGATGGAATCCTGAGCCGCATCCTGCACAAGGATGAAAAGGTTAATGTCACGCTGTTTGGCTTCTCGGCAGGCCAGGAGCTCTCTGCGCATTCAGCCCCTACGCCGGCCATCCTTTATTTTCTCGATGGAGAAGCTGAAGTCCAGTTGGGGGAGGATAAGGTCAGCGCTCAGACAGGCTCCTTTGTCTACATGCCCCCAATGCTGACCCACGGCATCTCGGCAAAATCGCCGGTCAGAATGTTGCTCATTCAGATAAAGGCTGGGACGAACTGACTCTCTTGAAAGCCAGCCAGTGGGCTCCACTCACAACATCCCTCCCGGAATTGAGTCCGAGGTAGCAGCCACGCTCGGAGTTCACATTCTCAGCGAGTGCTTTCTGACTGAGGCGCAATACGATGGCATCTGATCCTGGAAAGGCTCACTTGGATCTCACCCGCGCCTCGTTACTACCTGGCTCTAGTCGATCAAACTGGTCTCTTCAGCGATATTCACACCCGATGATCGTCTTCTTGGACTGTGCACTTTTGACCGGCGTTGACGTAATGCTGAATCGCATGATCAGCACAAGGCGTCATATGCCGGTAACTCACAATGCAAGCCAATGGGTTAAGCCGATAGCTTCAAAGCTTGTGTCGAAATGGGTTCCGATTGAGGTGCCAGTCCTGGTTGCTGCTGCCGGAGATAGCGATGAATGCTGAGAACGTCAAACCGTCGCGCGACCCTGAAGATCGGGTGATTGATGAATCCTGCCAGACTGAAAGAAAAGAGAAGATGATGGACAAGACAATCGCCGACAGCTTTCCTGCGAGCGATCCGCCGTCGTCATTACCCGATCCGGACGAAGACTCCTTCGGATTGGCAGAGGAGGGTCTGCGGTGATCACCATAAAACGTGTATACGACGCAGTCAGTTCGACCGATGGAACTCGATTGCTCATTGAGCGGCTGTGGCCAAGAGGGGTAAAGAAGACCTCATTAAAGATTAAGAGTTGGATCAAGGATGTGGCTCCTAGCACGGAGTTGCGGCAATGGTTCAGCCATGATCCAGACAAGTGGCGTGAGTTTCGCCGCCGCTACTCTGCCGAATTAAAAGCCCATCCCGATGCCTGGCGGCCAATCATAGAGTCTGCACAGCGTGGGGCGGTAACCCTGATTTACAGTTCGCATGATACTGAGCACAACAATGCCGTTGCGCTGGAATCCTTCTTAAAAGCTCGTCTTCCGAGAAAGAAGCCGAAGAAGGCAGTGCCAGCACGAGCAAGAGCAACTTCGAAGACGTGACCGAGGAGGATAAAAGAATGAGTACTGCCGCAGCCAAATGGCCGATCTTTCAAGCAAAGCTGAAGAGCCGCAATCTGGTGGCCGAACGCACCATGGCTTTCCATTTTGAGAAGCCTGCCAGCTTTGTTTTCACCGCCGGTCAGTTCATTGACATGGATTTATTGAGTCCCTCCGAAACAGATACTGAGGGGAACACTCGAGGTTTCTCCGTCTCGAGCGCGCCATACGAAGACACCATCATGGTCACCACTCGGCTACGCGATACGGCATTTAAGCGAGTCCTGAAGACCATGCAATTAGAGACCGAAGTGAAGATCGAGGGTCCGTTCGGCGATTTGCGGCTTCACAACAACGCCAAGCGAGCCGCGGTATTTTTGGCAGGTGGCATTGGCGTTACGCCGTTTCGCAGCATCCTACTGGACGCTACCAACAGGAAATTACCTCACCACATTTTCCTCTTCTTCTCCAACCGCCGACCCGAAGATACCCCGTTTTTGGATGAGTTGCAGTCACTGGAAAAACATAATGCGAATTACAAGTTCATCGGGACCATGACCGGTATGGAAAAATCAAAACTTTCCTGGCAGGGCGAGCGGGGCGTCATCAATAAGGAAATGCTCGACAGACATCTGAAGAATGCTGCATCTCCGATCTACTACATCGCCGGACCGCCTGGCATGGTCAAAGGCCTGCACTCCATGCTTCAAGCCGCCGGCATCGACGACGATGATATTCGTACTGAGGAGTTCGCCGGCTATTGATCGCTGGCTGCATCCAAGCAAGAATGGACGGTTATCGTCGAGGATGTAGCGGATTGAATAACGGGGAACAAGAATTCTTCAGATGCCGTTAACGAAGCAGTAGATCTCGTGATGAACGCGTTGACGCATCGCCCGGACGCCGGAGGCTGGTGCGGATTTGCACTGAAGATCTTCATCTGTGGCAACGCTGCAGCACATTGAGGAGAAGGGCTGGAGAACATGACGACAGAAGGCTTTGCCAACGACGGGACCATGATAAAGGATCTTGCGCAGTTTGACCTGGGCCAGGAGATGGCGGATTCGGAGCAGAAGAAACCATGGGAATCTGGTCACTATGCCAAAACTCTCTTTAAGAAATCGGATTTCAGGATTGTGCTGATCTCGATGGAAAGAGGGATCACCATAAGGGAACATCACGCAGACGGCACGATCTCCGTCCACGTTCTGAAGGGATCGATACGCTTCACGGTAGACGGAGAGGCCCGGGATCTGCGGCCGGGCAACGTGTTGACGCTGAGCGCTTCGATTAAACATGAGGTCGAGGCTCTCGAGGAGTCTGCATTCTTGTTGACCGTTTCTTGGCCGGATAACGAAAAGCTGCTGGCGATGAAGCATCGGGGATATGGCACTTAGGAACGCCGCGCAACTACCGGAAGCGTTTTCACACACAACAACCAGCTGCGACTCGCAGGTTGCGAACGCCGGCCTATGACTGATTGACGGCGGAATAGAATGCGCGAAGCTCACGGGTGAGATCCACCAGAGGATAGCTTCCGTTTGCGCCGCTGGGGCTGGGGAGCAGCCATACGCTACTGTTGCCCAGCGCATCTTGTTGACCGACCCGCGCGTTTAGACGGGAAAAAGCTGTGCGATAAGCACCGACGCCGAATATGGCAACCCAACGCGGACGATAGCTTCGCACCACGCGAACGAGTCTGCGCCTGCCCGCCACGAGCTCCGGTGGCGCTACCTCGCGCACTGTCGCGGTGGCTCGACGCACCAGACTCGTGATCCCGCATCCCAAGCCAAGAAGTTCGTGGCTTTCGTGCGGCGTCAACAGCCGCGTTGTGAAACCGGCCAAATCACGGCCAACGCGCGGAACAGTGTAAACGGTGGAACCCATCTCCGACATTATGAGGCAATGAGCTATGGACGTGACCACGAGGAGATCGAGATCAGCCGCGATAGGGTGTCTCGTTGTCGCCGCACTGATCACGGTTTGCGTGGTGTTCGTCTATTCCGGCGTCTACAGTGTCGCCGCTATCAAGCGGCACCCTGCGATCGAAGGAGAGCTGCTCAATAAGCTCATGGTGGAGTCTGTCCGGTATCACGCGCGCGACGTTCAGGTGCCTGCTGAAGTGAATTTACGCAACCGTGCTTTGGCAGAAAAGACAGTCGGCTATCAAAAAGCCTGCCGAACCTGCCACGGTGCGCCTGGGGCGAAGCCCGACCCTTGGGAATATCTGTACCCGCCAGCACCTGATCTCACGCGCTCAGAGATTGTCGATAAGTGGAGCGACGCTGAACTGTACTGGATCATCAAGAACGGCATCGAGCATACCGGAATGCCCGGGCTGGGGCCGACACACTCGGATGAAGAGATGTGGTCCCTAAGCGCATTTGTCCGCCAGTTGCCTACCATGTCTCCCGTCGAGTACCAAGCGATGGCCGAAAGGTATGAGGCCGCGCACAAGAACATGGAACAACACCAGCGTTGAAGAATGGAATCTCATCTAAATAGATACAGAGCACTTGTGCAGACGCACCCTCGGGGCACACCGACAAAGTGGAACTCAGTTCTTGTGTTGTCGCAAATCGCTCCACTATCATGAAGAAATTAGACGCTCATGAGTTCGCCAGCCAGATCGCGGCCAGCCGCAATCTGGCTGAAGCCTAAACCGGCCGATGACTAACTCTGGACGTGGTGCAGAAATACTGGTCCTTTCAATAGCTGCGCTACACTAACATGCAAACTGGTACAAATTATCGGGCAGGCCAAGTTCACTTGGGTTACCGGCCACGAGTCGATTTCAGTTGCTGTGAGGAACTGTGAGGGAGAAGAGTCTTCAACAGGCATAAATTATTCATTTTAAAAGTGGCCCCGTAGCTCAGGTGGATAGAGCAGCAGTTTCCTAAACTGCGTGTCGGAAGTTCGAGTCTTCCCGGGGTCACCACTCTCTACAAATCCTTACAACGAGAACTCGTGAGTGCCTCTCCTGTGCGGGGAGACCGAGCCACTCTCTTCTTCGCAATTTCCTTTTGACTTGATGCGGTGTTACCAGCTATAAAAATTGATGTCATGGAAGTTCGTTCGATGACATAGCGACTTCCCAGCTCCAAATCGGGTGGTCAACTTAATCACAATAATCGCCAGGATGCTCGGGAAGGCGGTGAAAGTCCGCCACTGCCCCGCAACTGTGAGCGCCCCCGCCTTTAACCTCGTCGGTTAAAGCAGGAATTCAGCCGAGGCTGTTTTAGACAAGCCTTGTTCACCACTGGAGACGGCACGCAAGCCGGCTTTGGGAAGGTAGCTGCTATGGCGCAAGTCAGGAGACCGGTCCTAGCGCCTTCAACCGCTTTCCAGTTCCGAGGGGAACGAAGGAGCTACCATGCCTGTTGTCTTTTCATCGCGTCTGCGGCGCAAACAATTGCTGCCGCTTCTGTGCGTCTCCGTTCAAATTTTATTTTTTAGCTTGGCTACCTACGCCGCGTCCATCCGTGGCCAGGTAACGGATACCACGGGTGCCAAAGTCACCGGCGCCAAGGTGGTTGTTGTCTGCAATGGCAAAGTCACCGCATCTGCGATTTCTACTGCCGACGGCAGTTTTGAAATTCTCACGGGCACTGAGGGACGATTCTTCCTGGTTGTTTCAGCCAGCAGTTTTCGCCAGCTGCAGACGCCCGATTTCTACGCTGGCCAGCTCGATTCGGTTGAGCGCAAGATCGTTCTCGAACCCGAATGGGTGAGGCAGTCAATTGTTGTTGCCGCAACTGGAACACCAACACCGCAAGGGCAAACCAGCGCAACAACCAATGTTCTCAGTTCTACCGATCTCGAAGAACACAACGATTTGGTTGGCGTACTGCGAATGATGCCCGGTGTAAATGTTGTTCAATTGGGCCAGCGTGGAGCACAGACCTCTCTTTTTGTGCGCGGCGGCGGTTCCGACGACAACAAGCTTCTGCTTGACGGAGTAGATACGGGCGATCTAGGCAACCAGTTCAACTTTGGCCCGCAGTCTACTTCCGGAATCGAAAGCGTCGAAGTTTATCGCGGCCCCAATTCGAATTTGTTCGGATCGGGCGCGATGACCAGCGTCGTCAGCATGACCACGCCGCATGGAACAACAAATTTTCCGTCGATTCAATTTCAGGGCGATGCCGGCAACTTCAAAACGTCCAGCGAGCAACTTGAAGTCTCCGGTGCTCACAGCAAGATCGACTATCTTGGTGCGTTCAACTGGTTTCAGACCTCCAATTCGCTTCCTTTCGATCAGCATCACCTTGCAACATCAACCGCCAACGTGGGCTGGCAACCCTCGGCAAGCACGCAGATTCGCGGCACCGCTCATTACGGTGTTTCTAACAGCGGCGTGCCCAACGCGTGGAGTTTCTACCAGGTTGCCGACGATGCTTCGCAGAAGGATCAGAACCTCTTCCTGAGCGCGTCCATCGATAACCAGACTACATCGAGCTTTCACAACAGCGTTCGTTACGGACTGGTGCGCAAGCGCGAGCAGATAAATCTGTGGCGCATGTCAGGCAATCCCGTCGCCTTCAGCAACTATTGTTTTGGCCCCGCGACACTTGGCAACGTGGTCACGATTAAAGGGGCAAATGGCTACTCTGCCACTGGTCAAGCGGTTCTCGACTGCTCCACGTTTCACGCGCAGTATGTTTCGAATCGCGACATGCTGGTCTATCACGGTGACGTCAACATCACGCCGCATTTGAGCGCGCTGATCGGCTTCCAGTATCAAAACGAACGGGGATCACAGCCGGGCAGCACTTACTACTCGCCGGTTGAACGCAACAACTACGATTACATTGCCGCAGTTCATGGCGACTTCAAACAGCGGTTCTTTTACACGCTTGGTGGCAGCCTGGAACATTACTCGCTGTTTGGCGTGCAAACCTCGCCACGCGCCGGGTTCTCCTTTTATGCTCTGCGCCCGCGCAGCGGCGTATTGAGTGGCACGCGAATCCAAGTCAACTTTGGCGATGCGGTGCGCGAGCCGAAACTCACTGACCAGGACGGCTCGCTCTACAACTTTCTCGCAGCTAACGGCGGCCAGTCCACGATTCAGCAATTGCACATTGGCCAGCTTGCTGCTCCTTACGTGAGGACGTATGAAGGCGGCGTTGAGCAGTCTTTTCTGAGTGGCCACATTATTTTCACAACCACCTATTTTCATAACCAGTTCGGCCGCGAAATTGAATTCGTCGGTCTCGATCTCATCCCGCAGCTGCTACCAAACCTGACTCCGACGCAGCAACAGCAGCTTGCGTCCATCCTGCAGGCGAACTTTGCCTATGAACTTGCGATCAACTCTGAGGCCTATCGAGCCCAGGGTATCGAAGCATCTATAGAAAGCGGGATCGGCAAAGAGCTCTTTTTGCGCGGAGGCTACACGTATCTGGACGCGGTTGTGCAGCGTTCGTTCACCAATGACGATGCTGCCTTGCTGGGCCCTATTCCGACATTCAGCGATGGAACTCCGATCGGCCCTTACTCGCCGCTGAAAGGTGCGCGCCCGTTCCGTCGTCCGCCTCATACGGGCTTTTTTACGGCAACTTGGTCGCGGCAGAGATTTACCGCACAATTCTCTTCTGCGTTTGCCAGCCGCAGTGACGATTCGACCTATCTTGCCGGCTCCGATTCAAACGGCGGTAACAGCCTTCTGCTCCCGAATCGCAATCTTGATTATGGATGGGCCCGCCTCGATCTGGGCGGCAGCTATCATCTGCTCTCCTGGCTCTCGATCTACGGCCAAGCCAATAACTTGCTGAGCCAGCAGCACATCGCCCCCATTGGATATCCCAGCCTGCCAATGAATTTTAGAACCGGCCTGCGCCTTCAGTGGGGCCCCGGAGCGGCAAAGTAGCGAGCATAGACAGCGAGGCGGCTGTTTTGATCGCTGCCTCGCTGTCTCGAGGTTTCAGTTCCCTGCTGATTTCTCCCCGCTTTTCCACATTTGGACAATGTGAATGCTCCAATAAATACGCCTTTTCCCGTTGGACATTCGCCCTCCGCTGCCTGAGACTAGATATAACAATCAATCGAGTGGGTATTGAATGAGTTTCGCAGGTATGCGAGCGATCTGACTCGTCCTTGAGTATTCAGGGAAGGTCAGAAACTGAATCGTACTTGCGTTGCAATGATCGGTCTGCAGGTACTGCTGTATATTCGCGGTCCTTTCGGACTTTTTCATGGTCGCTCGTTTATGCGCGCTTGATCGATACGGTTTCGTGCTTGGGCATGTCTCTCAGAAAGCTAGACCGATCGGTGAACGACAACGGCCCCCGGACTTCTCATCGGGTTGCGCCAAATGCGCATTCAAATTCAACCTTTCCGCACATTACTGAAAACCAATCTTCAATTTTCACACTTCGACAGTCGTCGTTGCTTCACTTTGCTGCGTCTGAGGCGGCATTCAGAGCACGATTCACGAACCTTGATTCTGCGCCTGTTTCAAACACCAAAGTCAATATCCATTGTTCGCATGAAGGGGCAGGAATTGACAGCATCGATGGGCGCCATTCATTAACCATTCACAAGCTGAACGCTATTTTGGGATTTGGAGGACCACTATGAAACGCATTCGCATACTTGTTAGTATTTTCTGCCTGGCACTCTGCGCTTTCGTTATTACACTAGGGTCAAATAAATTACAGGCCCAGTCGACGACGCAGGGAGCAATCGCAGGAACCGTACTAGATCAGTCTCAGGCGGCAATTCCGAACGCAGCGATAAGCATTCGAAATGCGGCCACTGGTTTCAGCATTCAGCTTGTCACCGATTCCAGTGGCTATTTCAAGGCGCCGCTGCTTGAGCCGGGAACGTACAGCGTTTCGATTGACGCGACGAACTTCGCAAAATATCGCGCCGAGAGCGTAACAGTCAACGTCGGACAAACGACCACACTTGCGCCAACACTTTCGGTTGCGTCATCGTCGTCTGAAGTTGTGGTTACCGAGCAGACTCCAGTCATGAATCTTGAGTCGCCCGACTTTACCGGAACCTTGACCTCGCAGGCTCTCCAATCAATTCCGATTAATAATCGCCGCTGGTCAAGCCTTGCCATGACGACACCCGGCGTGGTCTCGGATTCGAACGGCTACGGCATGGTAAGCGTACGCGGCATCAGCACACTGCTCAACAACGTTGAGATCGACGGCGCTGACGACAACCAGGCATTCTTCTCTGAAGAGCGTGGCCGCACGCGCGAAGCTTATTCGACTTCGGCCAACGCTGTTCGCGAATTCGCGGTTAATACTGGCGTCTACTCTGCGCAATATGGCCGCGCGGCTGGCGGCGTAATCACCTCGGTTACCAAGAGCGGCACAAACCAGATCCACGGTCAGACGTACTTCTATGACCGCCAAAGCAATTGGAACGCGTATAACAACTACACCACCATCACTTCTCTGGTGAATGGCGCCAATACTACCTCGCATATCAAGCCGAAGGATCTTCGCAAGATATGGGGATTCACCGCAGGTGGCGCGCTCATCAAAGACAAGCTCTTCTGGATTTATACCTACGACCAGCATTCGCACGTGTTCCCAGTCGTCGGCGTTCCGATAAATCCATTGCAGTTCTACACGCTCCCGCAGGCTGCGTTGTCCACGGGAGAAACCTGCAACACGACCACCGGCGCATTGAGCGGCGCTCCTAGTGCCGCGATCAATGACGCGAATGCCTGCGCCCTCGCGGCACGTCAACATATCAGCTACAGTCAGGCTTCCTACGATTGGGCCGCCATGCTGTATGGCAGCAGCAATGTTCAGGTCGGTAGTTATGCGGGTGCAACGCAGATTTCGGATCTTGGCTTGAACAGCGCAATCGGCCAGGTGCCGCGCTTCGGCTACCAGTTGATCAACACGCCCAAGATCGACTGGCAGATCACTCAGAAGCATCGCTTGAGCGCTCTGTACCACCGCCTCCGCTGGGACTCGCCCGGTGGCGTACAGACCACGGCTTCCGATAACTATGCACGTGATGCGCAGGGCAACGACTACGTCAAGCTCGACTACGGCGTGGCAAAATTGACATCGCTCATCTCAAACAACATCAGCAACGAAGTCCTTTACCAGTTTGGCCGCGAGCTCAATTGGGAAGGACAGCAGGTATTAACCGATTATACAAAGGCAAATATTGCCGGCGGCGGAAACATCCCTCAGCTCGAGGCCGGTTATTACAACGGGTTCAACGCGGGTTCGATGTATTACGCGCACCGCACGGCATATCCCGACGAACGCAAATGGCAGATCGGCGACATCATCTACTGGAACAAAGGCAACCACAGCCTCAAATTCGGCGTAGACGCTGTTCACAACTACGATCTGATGAATAATACCTATAAGGACAACGGCGACTTCAGCTACAACTATGTTGGCAATATGTTCAACGACATGCTGAATATGAAGCACGGAGTGACACCGAACAGCACTAATCTGCTCGGCTGCGATTCAGGTGGAGCACAAAACTGGGCTCCAAGCACAAAGGTTCCTAATCCTGTTATCACCGGAGGCCTTCCCTGTTACTACACCTTCACACAGGGATTCGGTAACCCTGTTTACGAAATCAACACGATGGATGTCGGCGTGTTCGTTCAGGACAACTGGAAGATCACTCCTCGCCTGTCACTGCAACTGGGCCTCCGTTGGGATCACGAAACGATGCCCGGACCGGACCCCAAGCTGACCACTGCGAGCGGCAGCTTTGTTCCTTACAACGGCATCACGAACAGTCCGACCGACAACACCGACTTCGGTCCGCGCGTTGGCTTCTCTTACAACCTTGCCGGCAATGGAAAGACAGTTCTGCGCGGCGGCTATGGTCTCTATTTCGGCCGCATCACGAACGGCAACATCGAAAACATCCGTCTCAACACTGGCAGTCCGAACGGGCAATTTAGCAAGACTTGGAACGGCAAAGATAGCGGTGCGCCGATTTTTCCAAACATCTTCACATCCGCATCAGTCTCTACATGCACCCAACCAGCTTGTCCGAGCTCATATTTCATGAGCCCGAACTTGAAGCTCCCTGAAGTAATGGAGTTCGATCTCCTGCTTCAGCAGGATCTAGGCAAAGGCACGGTTTTCGCGTTGAGCTATCTCGGTGGATTGGGCCGCAGGCTTCCTAACTTCCTGAACCTCAATCTCGATCCCACCTCGGTTGCAACGACCTCCATCACCGTTGCCGGCGATCCAAACGGCAAGGGCCCGCTTGGTGCAAACGGAACAACTCTTACGGTTCCCGTCTACACAAAGTATGGCAATGCCGCGCTGTTCGGCTCGGGTGCTGCCAACTTCAGCAGCATCACGCAGTTCGTCAGTAACGTAAATTCCAACTACAACGCATTAGTTGGAGAAATTGTGAACCGTTCGCTTAAGAAGATTACGTTCAATGCGAACTACACGTGGTCGCATGCGTTGGATTTCATGCAGAACTCCAACACGCAAGGCACCGCGAACGCCTGGTACGATCCGTTCGGTAATGCGCGCGTTAACTACGGCAGCTCTGGCTATAATGTGCCGAACCGGTTTGTAGCTTATGCGCTCTACAATCTCCCGAATATCAATTCGGCTAATCCGCTCAAGTGGGTTTTGAACGGATGGAGCATCAACGACAGCTTCCAGATGCAGAATGGTCTGCCATTCACCGCTGGCGGTAGTAGCAAACCGAGCGGCGCAATTGGAAGCAGCTGGAACGGCGCCGGCGGCACGAGCATCATTCCTCAAATTGGCTACAACACGCAGCGCTTCCCTCGCCGTATCGTTGACGATGTGCGCATTCAGAAGGAAGTATCGTTTGAAGGCGGTCGGAACATTCAGCTGATGCTTAATGTCTTCAACGTAGCCAACCATCAGAACGTCACGAGCTACCAGGCTTCTTACCTATATGCGCTCTCGACAAGTGGGACAGCAACAACGGCAACCTATACCGGTCAAGATGGCACTGGTGCCAAGTCCTTCAAGGTAGTCAACAACTCAAACGCCAGCGCGTTCCTGTACACACCGCGCCAGGTGGAAATCAGCGCTCGCTTCAATTTCTAATGAGTGCATGACTCAAATGGAACGCGGTGGCTTCGGCCACCGCGTTTTATTTGCCCACGATCCGCATCGGGCCAAGGTCCCTTTACCCAAGATCGCGCAGCAAGCCTTAGATCAAAGGCACTTACGATGATTTCCCATATCAACAATCACTTTCCTGTTATGAAACTAAACTTTCGTGCCATGTTAAGTTGCACGTTTTGTGTTGCAAAGGTAACTAAGTTCTGATTACGATGGATTCCTCCCTAGGGTACTGTTCATTAGTCAAAGGTCCGTTTTCGAGGTGTAGTTTATGGTTTGCCCAAAGTGCCAATCCAATGCTGTCTCTGTGATTCCAGCGGAAATTCGCCTCTACCGCAATGCTCCGCGCACCATGAGTCACCCACCCATGACGCCGTCTCCTGACGTACATGTTTGCGTTGAGTGCGGCTGGTCAGAGTTTTCGATTCCCCGCTCGTGGTTGTCTGCCGGATGGCTGCGCCCACTTCGTCCCGCGCCTCCTGCGCCCACGCCGATTGACACGCCGATCCTGACCGCCAAAGCTTCTTAGAGATTTTGGTTTCGAGCCAGCAGCAACCTCATCTAGAGGAGCAATCTGACGCGCAAAAAAGGCCCCCAGCGGAAGCTGGAGGCCTTTTCTTTTTGCTCTACTGTTTGCGCCGAAGGCGCGTACGTCTGGACGGCAAGTCCTTAGTACATTCCGTCCATGCCGCCGTGACCGCCGCCTGCCGGAGCCGCCGACTTAGGCTCTGGGATTTCGCAGATCAGAGCTTCAGTGGTCAACAACAGAGCCGCGATGGAAGCAGCGTTCTGCAGTGCCGTGCGGGTGACCTTGGTGGGATCGATAACGCCAGCCTTCACCAAGTCTTCGAACTTGCTGGTCTGTGCGTTGTAGCCAAAATGCTGGTCCTTCGACTCCAGCACCTTTGCAACCACCACAGCACCCTCTTCACCGGCATTGGCAATGATCTGGCGCAACGGCTCTTCGAGCGCGCGGCGAACGATCTGCGCACCGATCTTCTCGTCACCTTCCAGTGTGGCGATCAGAGCGTCAACTGCGGGAACCGCACGAACCAGGGCAACACCACCGCCCGGGACAATGCCTTCCTCTACTGCAGCGCGGGTGGCGTGCAGAGCATCTTCAACGCGAGCCTTCTTCTCCTTCAGCTCGGTCTCAGTGGCCGCACCAACCTTGATGATGGCAACGCCACCAACGAGCTTGGCCAACCGCTCCTGCAGCTTCTCGCGATCGTAATCGGAAGTCGTCTTGTCGATCTGCGAACGGATTTCCTTCACACGGCCTTCGATCTCTGAGGCCTTGCCGGAACCGTCAACGATGGTGGTATTATCCTTGTCGATGGTGACGCGCTTTGCCTTGCCGAGATCCTCGAGCTTCACGCCTTCCAGCTTGATGCCCAGATCTTCAGTGATGGCCTTGCCGCCGGTCAGGATTGCGATGTCGCCGAGAATTGCCTTCCGGCGATCGCCGAAGCCAGGAGCCTTCACGGCCGCCACGTTCAAGGTGCCACGCAGCTTGTTCACAACCAGGGTCGCGAGCGCTTCGCCTTCCACGTCCTCGGCAATGATCAGGAGCGGTTTGCCGCCACGGGCAACTTGCTCAAGCAGGGGCAGCAGATCCTTCATCGCGCTGATCTTCTTTTCGTAGATCAGAATGTACGGTTCGTCTAGCACGACTTCAAGGCGCTCCGCATCGGTAACGAAGTAGGGGCTCAGGTAGCCGCGATCGAACTGCATGCCGTCCACGGTCTCAAGACCGGTGTGCATGGTCTTCGACTCTTCGATGGTGATGACGCCGTCCTTACCCACAACCTTTACGGCGTGAGCAATGATGTCGCCAATTTCCTGATCGCCATTGGCGGAGATTGCGCCAACCTGTGCCACGGAACCTTCATTGACAGGCTTCGACAGCTTTCCGAGAGCGCCGCCATCAATCCACTTTCCGTCCTTGTCGCGGGTGCCGATGACTGCGGTCACGGCCTTCTCAATGCCGCGCTTCAATGCCGTCGGGTTTGCGCCGGCAGCAACCGTCTTCACGCCTTCGCGGAAGATGGATTGGGCCAGCACAGTTGCAGTCGTGGTACCGTCGCCGGCCACATCGCTGGTCTTTGAAGCAACTTCACGAACAAGCTGCGCGCCCACGTTCTCAAGAGGATCCTTCAGATCGATTTCCTTGGCCACCGTCACGCCGTCCTTGGTGATGGTGGGCGAACCAAACTTCTTCTCGATGACAACGTTGCGGCCCTTGGGTCCCAGCGTCGCCTTCACTGCGTCTGCCAGCGTGTTTACGCCGCGCAGAATTGCTTGACGGGAATCTTCACCGTGCAGAATTTGCTTTGCCATTCTCGTAATTCTCCTAATAAGCAGCTTCTAGCTGCCAGCTTCTAGCCTCTTGCTTGACGGGCTTACTAAAGGCTAATACTCAAATCTGTGCCGAATACCTTCAGCTAGTAGCCAGGAGCTAATAGCCAGAGGTTGATTTCGACTACTTCTTCACAATGCCGAGGACTTCTTCCTCACGCATGATGAGGAACTCTTCACCATCAATCTTGATCTCGGTGCCCGAGTACTTGCCGAACAGGATCTTGTCGCCGGCCTTCACATCCAGCGGGAATACCTTGCCTTCGTCGTTCGACTTGCCCTTGCCTACAGAGATCACTTCGCCTTCCTGAGGCTTCTCTTTAGCTGTGTCGGGAATGATGATGCCACCGCGAACGGTCTCGCCTTCTTCAAGACGGCGGACAAGGATGCGGTCGTGGAGCGGGACAAATTTCGTTGCTACCGATGTTACTGCCATTGCTTCGCTTCTCCTTCACACACGCGCCGGGTTGAGCCCGGGTTGCGGTTTTTCTGAGGTTTAAAAGAAAGCCTGGGAACTACACTCATTGTTCCCGAAGACGGGGCGGAATACCGAATCCAGCAAATCAGCACGCCGGGTGCTAGCACTCTCGCTTTCCAATTGCTAACGATAGCCAAGACAAACAGGGTTGTCAAGAGGCAATTCGTTAAAATATGAGTATACGGCACTCACATATATCTACCTGCAAACACTCAGGATCATTGGAGGGATCTGCCCTCACCTCCTGTCCCCTTCCTCGTCAAAACATTTACAATGATCCTCATGTTTGGTCGCCATTCGCTTCGTGTCACCGTCATCCTTAGTGGATTAGCACTCACTCTCTGCACCTTTCACGCTGGAGCCCAGAACGATGATTCTCGGCGCGCCCGCAAAGTGAAGGTTCCGCCACTGTCCAGCCGCATCGAGGTCTCGGTTATAAGAGATTCCAACGGAAAACCGGTTGAACATGCTGCAGTTATCTTTCATCCCATCGAAGGTGATCGCGACAAGGGCATCATGGAATTGAAGACCAACGAAGACGGCAAAGCAATGGTTGACGTAATTCCTATAGGCGACACTGTCCGCCTGCAAATCATTGCCAAGGGCTTTCAAACGTATGGCGGGGACTTCAAGGTTGACCGGCCTGAAATCTCAATGGAGATTCGTTTGAAGCGACCGGGTGGGCAGTACTCCATCTACAAGAACGGCAATTTCCCAAAGCCTGAGGGCAGTCCCGGAGACGAGTCAAAGAAACCCGGAGACAACGACAAGCCCCAGAATCAACAGGCCCCTCCGAAACAGTAGCAGCCGCCCAAAACTGGTGACTTCTGAGCGATGGCAACTTTACCTCTGCACGGCAAATCGGCTCTTGTCACCGGAGGTGCGCGCCGCATCGGACGCGAGATTGCCTGGTCGCTTGGCCGCGCTGGAGCCAACGTAGCCATTACCTATCGCCAATCAAACATTGACGCTGAAATGACCCAATGCGAGCTTGAGTTGCTCGGTGTGAATGCGTGTGCAGTCGAGTGTGACGTGCGCGTTGAATCTTCAGTGCGCGCAGCAGTCAATGCCGTCATTGATCGTTTCGGCAAATTGGACATTCTGGTGAACAATGCGGCGGTGTTTGAAACCGCATCTCTCGATGCCCTCACCCTCGAACAGTGGGACGCGATGTTTGAAACCAATACGCGCGGCCCTTTTCTCGTAGCGCGCGAGGCGCTGCCGCATTTACGCAAGACGAATGGCCGCATCATCAACATAGGTTCGCTTGGCGGCCTGCGCGCGTGGAGTGGCCATGCACATTACTGCGCGTCAAAGGCGGCGTTGCACATGCTCACGCAGTCCATGGCGAAAGCTTTTGCTCCAGAAGTGTCGGTAAACTGCGTCGCTCCAGGATGGATTGATATGGATGAAGAGCCCTCGGACGCGGCTCGTCGTTTTGCAGACAAGACTCCCATGCGGCGGAATGGCTCGGCAGAAGACGTGGCGCAGGCCGTGCTCTTTTTCGCAACCGGACCGTCCTTTGTTACGGGCCAGATTCTAGCGGTGGACGGTGGGCTGGGGCTGGCCTAAAAAAATTTCTAACGGGCGGTAAACTTCTCCCAAAGCTTCTTCGCACTCTGGCGAAGCGATCCGGCATTTTCTGAGCTGTTGACCATTCTGCCGGCAGCGCGTTTTGCGTTGAATTTCAGCGGTACACGTTCACGGATTCCCAGTGCCTCAGGTTGTTCCGGCAATGCTGTACCTTCAATTGCAGCGCGCGGGTTGGTAACGAACAACCGCCGCGCAGTTTCTTCACCGGCGCGATTGACCACATAGTCGTATGCCTTTTTCAAATGCGGCGGACGCCAGTTGATGCGATGCGCATCCGTGGCCAGAAAATGGATCCAGTTTCGATCAAGCAGTTCGTTTGACAGCTCTTCCGCAGCCTTGCCGCATCGGCCATAGAGCGCATTCGCGGTCACCTGGCACAGACAGCCCGCGCGCAGCCAATCGGCCAGCAGCTCGGGGTTGCTCTGCACGGCTGGATATCGCTCAGGATGCGTGACAATCAACTGGTATCCTGCGCCCTGCAACCGGTACATGGCATCGATCATCGGCGCCGGTATAGCTGTGTTCGGAAACTCTATAAGAAGATAGCCCTTGCCATTAATGGAGTAGCGCAACGGCGCATTCAACGCGGCAAATACGTTATCGGCCGACATGTGAAAATCACAACCCAGGCTGAGTTCGATCAAGCCGTCAAGATGGGCGCGCAATTCTTCCATGCGATCAGTGATGACGTCTGCCCTGTATGGGTAAATGTCACTGGCGTGGGGAGTACACACTATGTGAGTTACACCTTCAGAGACAGCTTCGCGCGCCATAGCGAGCGAGCTTTCCAAGTCAGGCGAACCGTCGTCCACTCCGTAGATGAGGTGCTGATGAATATCGATCATGGCCACTGTTCTTAAAACTTTAGCAACTGAACGCCTAATGCGTGGCCAGGGCTTCAATCATCGATGCGAAGATCTTCCAGCCGTCGGATGAACCCAGCAAATCCTCGCTCGACCGGTCGGGGTGCGGCATCATTCCCAGCACATTGCGATTTTCACTCAGAATGCCCGCAATGTTTCCTAATGAGCCGTTTGGATTTGCTTCCGGCGTAATATCGCCGCCCGCCGTTGCATAACGAAAAGCGATGCGGTCTTCCGACTCAAGCCGGCGCAGGTCTTCAGGCGAACAGAAGTAGTTCCCTTCCATATGCCCGATCGGGATCTCGAGCGCCTCGCCTTTCTTCAGCTTGCTTGTGAAGGCACTGTTGGTGGTCTCGGCGCGCAAGTGGACCTGTTTGCAGATGTACTTGAGTCCGGCATTGCGCATCAGCGCTCCCGGCAGAAGGCCAGACTCGGTCAGAATCTGAAAACCGTTACAGATGCCGAGCACAAGGCCGCCGCCGTCTGCAAATCGCTTGACCGATTGCATGACCGGCGAAAAATGTGCAATCGCTCCGGTGCGCAGATAGTCTCCGTAGGCAAAGCCGCCCGGAACAAGCACCGCATCCACGCCGGCAAGGTCTTCTGAATCGTGCCAGAGATAAGTGACTGGCTGGCCGGCCACCTCGGCTATTACGTTGTATGTGTCTTGGTCGCAGTTGGAGCCAGGAAAAACGAGAACACCAAATTTCATGCTTTTAGGGTATCAGTTTCGGACGCCCCAGCCATGCACACGGCGGTGTTCAGGAGTGTTCCTCGCTACCCGTCGAATTCTGCAAAGAGCCGATCGTGTCTGACAAGTGCTCCTCGCGGACAGCCCAGCCGGCAATTAGAAGGCTGGGAGCAGCCGCAGGCTCTGTTTGGCCAAGATCTCCGAGCGTCGTGTGAACGACTTGCTGCTCCGGTTGCGCGGCACGCGAAACGACAGCGCACGGCAACTCCGCCGGCAGGCCCTCCGCCATCCATTCCGCTGCGAGCAACGTCAGATCGCGGCCAGGCATGTACACAACGCGAGTAGCATCCTCAAGCGCCGGCAGTGGAGCGTGGTTATGCGATTGCGCATGATGCCCGGTTGAAAAAATTACATTCGAAGCAAAGTTGCGATCGGTAAGCGAACGGCCAAGGGCAGCCGCAGCAGCAAAGGCGGCGGAAACTCCGGGAACGACTGCGTACGGAATATTTGCCGCCGTGAGAGCAGTGATTTCTTCAGCCGCACGACCGAAGAGCAACGGGTCCCCGCTCTTGAGCCGCACCACACTGCGACCAGCTCGCGCATGTTCAACCATCAGAATATTGATTTCATCCTGCGTAATGTTCTTGGCTCCGCAACGCTTGCCAACATTGTCGATCTCAGCCGAGGTCCGTGCCAGATCAAGCACCGCCTGCGGAACGAGGTCGTCGTGCAGAATCACGTCGACGCTTTCGATCAGCCGTACGGCCTTCACCGTCAACAAATCCGGATCGCCCGGGCCCGCGCCCACCAGGTACACCGTTCCAGCGACAGCCTGGCCAGTGCGTCTTCCTTCTTTGGCCATTTGGCGTACTTCGCAGAAAGCCGAATCGCAAACCTGCCGCTGCGCCAGTTCGTGCAGAAGCAGGCGCCGCTCCTCACCGCGCGGATGAATCTCCAGCACCTCGCGTCTCAACTCGCCAAGACGCGCCAGCCATTCGCCAGTATCCTGCGGAAGCTGCTCGTCAATTTCGCGGCGCAAACGCTGCGCTACTGCGGGACTTTCGCCGGCTGTGGAGATAGCAATCTGCAACGAACCGCGGCTGACAATCGACCCGAAAAAGAAATCGCAGTTGGGAATATCGTCAACACTGTTGCAGGGAATATTTCGCACCACCGCTTCGCGATAAACAGCGTGGTTGACTTCAGGCGAATCGGTAGCGGTGATGACGAGAAAGCTTCCATCCAAATCTTGCGGCGCGAATGCGCGCTCGACAAGTAAGAGTTTGCCCTCGGCAGCAAGTCGATGCACCTCAGGCAGCACGCGCGGTGCCACGACGTGCAGCCTAAGGCCAGTCTTCAAGAGCGTGCCGATCTTTTCGAGCGCAACATTGCCGGCGCCCACAAGGAGAACGCGGCGGTTCTCGAGGTTCACAAAGATGGGCAACAGGCTCATGTCAACTCCTGACTTGCAGAAATCAGCTCGTGCTCAATTACGCTCGCACCTTACTCAGCAACAGCAGAGGGCCCACGGCCCTGCGGAAGATCGCGCCCAACTGCAGCCAGCACTTCACCGGCAAGCTGCGCGCGCAGTTCGTCGTTGGTATGCCGCGCAAACCACGACCGCAGGCTTTCTGCAGGCTTGCGTCCGCCGAGATACTCCCGCAACAAACGCTCAATTGCTTCTGGAATGAGCGGTGCCGGGCAACGATAACCAACCGGCCGTGCAGTGCCAGCGAACTCACCCACTGCACCGCCAAGGCAGAAGTAATAGGCGTCAGTCATCTTGCCTTCGTGCTTGATCTTTTTGCCTTCGAGGCCGATGTCGGCAATCCAGTGCTGACCGCAACCGTTGGGGCAACCTGTCACATGTATCTTGAGCTGCTGATCGAACTGCGGCAGCCGCTCTTCCATTTCGTCGACTAACCAGCGCGTGAAGCCCTTGGTCTCAGTGATGGCCAACTTGCAGAACTCCGTTCCCGTACAGGCTACAGCGCCGCGGAAGAACATGGAGCCTTCAACGTGTAATCCAATCTGTCCCAGTTCCTTTACAAGTTCGTTTGCCCGGTGCGTGGGAACATCTGTGAAGATCAGGTTCTGCGCAACAGTTGCACGTAGCGTTCCACCGCCGAAGCGTTCCGCCAGATCGGCCGCTGCTTCAAGCTGCTCGCCACTCAGGCGGCCGCGAAGCACCGACGCGCCGACATAGGAAAGACCAGCCTGCTTTTGCTGATGGATGCCGACATGGTCGCGGAGAATATCGTCAGGAACGTTCTCGGGCACGCCTGGCGCAATCTTGAAATCCACGCGAGACTGCAACTCAGCAAGGAAGCTTTCCGGCGTCCATCCTTCACGCATAAATAAATATTTCAGGCGGGCGCGGTCGCGGCTTTCTCGCAATACCATCTGGTCGCGGAAGATCTCAGCGATTGCACGAGAGATCGGCACGGCCTGTTCCGGTAGCACGAAGGCGTCCAGGCGAACCGCAAGGTGCGGCTCGTTCGAAAGTCCGCCTCCTACACGCAACGAAAAGCCTGCCTGACCATCGCGAACAGCGGGCGTAAGCGCAATGTCGTTGATCTCGGGATAGGTGCACCAATCCGGGCAACCCGTGGCACAAATCTTGAACTTGCGGGGCAGATTTACAAACAGCGGATTGCCCTTCAACTCATTCGATATCGCAAATGCAATAGGCGAAGCATCGATAATTTCGTTCGCGGCAATTCCTGCCAGCGGGCAACCGGTAACGTTTCGCACCACGTCGCCGCAGGCGCCTTTAGGTGAGAGGCCGATCGCGTCAAGTGTGTCGACAATTTCGGGCAGCGATTCAATACTGAGCCAGTGAAGTTGAATGTTCTGCCGCACCGTTATGTCGGCCAGGTTACGGGCATGCGTGCGAGTGAGTTTCGCAATCGTGCGCAGCTGGCTCGGCGTTACGATTCCGTTGGGAATGCCGATGCGCATCATGAACCAATCAGAGGCCAGACCCTCGCCTCCCTTGCCGCCCACGGCGCCGATTCCGTCGCCCTGGGTGTAGACACCCCACCACTTGAAGTAGGTTGCAGCCCACTCCGGGAGCACACTCGAACGGCCACTGCGGGCAAACTCACGCACCTCGTTGAATGTTTCCCAGGGATTCTTCTCGCGCTTCAGACGCTCTGCGCGTTGCGCTTTTGTCTCTTTGATTTCACCAGCTTGGCTCATTCTCGTTCCCTTTTGTAATGCTCGGTTTTCAGATGCTAAAAAGCCCACGACAGCTTGGCTGTATCGCGGGCTTCAGAAAAACTTGGAATTGCGGATGGACGACCAAGGTTAGCTGTGCGCGCGTTACAGCGTACAAAGCCGACAACAGGTCATCGAATCCATGGCTAAATAATAGACCAAAACAGTCCGATATGCAAACATTGCCCCACGCTTCATCGTCGCAGCAACGTCTGCTCCCTCATGACCTTGAGGACACGGTCCAACTGCCTACTTTCAAACGGATTCCAATTCGCGGCAGACCTCAGTTTCCTTATGGCCTACCTGCCGGCGAAGAATGCCGGTCTTCTCCGAGAGCTTGCCCGGCTTTTGGTACGGCACCCTGTACTTTTCAGAAATCATGTTTGAGGAAATACGCGCAGACTCGTAAATGGTCGGCAATCCACTGCCAGGATGAGTGCCTCCGCCCACTAGGTACATATTGTCAATCTCTTCGAACCGGTTGTGCGGGCGAAAGTAAAGCATCTGCGTGAGAGTATGCGCGAGATTGAAGGTTGCGCCCAGATAGACATTCGATTTCTTCTCCCAATCGAGCGGTGTCATCATCCTCTCGGCGACAATGTGCGACTCAAGATCTTTCAGTGGCGTCCGTTCCACGATTTTGCGAATGACGCGATCGCGAAATTCTCCCTGCTGCTTTTCCCAGTCAATTCCTGAATTCTGGTTTGGCGCGGGCACCAGCACATACAAACCTGAGTGACCCGCAGGGGCTACATGAGGGTCAGTCACGGCCGAGTTACGAATATAGAAAGAGATGTCTTCCGTGAGTTCTTTGCTATCGAAAATTGACTGGATGCTGGAGCGATAGTCGTCGGCAAAAACAACGGTGTGATGCGGCAGCTCGTTGTAGATTTTGTCCACGCCAAGGTACAGCATGAAAGTCGAACAGGAGTACCGCTTCTTTTCCAACTTCTGCGGCGAGTACTTGCGCAGGATGCCGGGAGGCACCAGATTGTTCATTGCATAAGCGAAGTCGGCGTTGAGAATTACTTCGTCTGCCATCACTTTTTCGCCGCCAGCCAACCGAACGCCCTTTGCCTCTCCGTGCGTAACAATGATCTGTTTCACTTCCGCGCCGGTGCGAATCCGCGCTCCGTGCTTTCTGGCAACAGCCGCCATGGCGTCAGAGATACGCGAAAGACCACCCTGCACGTGAAAGACACCAAATTTATGTTCGACAAACGGCAAGATACTGAAGAAGCCAGGGCACTCCCATGGAGACATTCCGAGATATTTCGATTGAAAAGTGAAACAGAGTCTCAGCTTCTCTTCGCCGAAGTAATTTCCCAGGTAATCGAAGATGGATGTGCCTAGTGGAATATACGGAATGGCCTTGAGAAAGATCGGGTTGAAAAACTCCTTGAACGAGCTGTAATCCTTCTGTAAACACGGGAACACTTTCTCAAATCGCTTTCCCTCGCGTGTGAGGAACTTATCCAGGTCAGCTTCACTTCCCGGAAACAGCCGCGCAATCTCCTGCTTCATGGCCTCTGGATCGCTGGTCATGTCGATGGAACGGTCGTTGAAGACGAGCCTGTACATGGGGTCGAGTTCGACGGCCTCAAGGTAGTCGTCGATGCGCTCGCCCGCCTCTTCAAACATTTCGTCAAGCACGAACTTCATCATCAGAAATGTGGGGCCGGTATCGAAATCGAACCCGTCGAAGGAGAGGCAGGCGCTTCTTCCACCTATAACAGCATCTTTTTCCAGGACTTCAACTTCAAATCCACGTCGTGCCAAAATCATGGCGCTTGTAAGTCCGCCCGGACCTGCGCCGACAATGACGATCTTCTTCCTCATGCGATTTCTTTCCTGAACTCCTGGATGAACGAACGCATATCTTCAAGCAGAATCGCGTCAGGATTCGCTCTCAGAACCATTCCGTCCATGTACATCAGGCTCTTGATGATGTCGAACATGCCCTCTTCAAATTCCATGCCTGAGCGCACTCCGAGTTTGATTGTGTCCATCATTTTGCGGGTCAGGCTCACTTTACCAACAGGCATACGCGTGAAGTCGCTGTAAAGCGATACGAACTTGCTCTCGAAAGCCGCAAAGCGCTTCTCGTCGATCTTGGTTGAAGACATGGCATGCAGATAATATGCAGACTCTTCGTACTGGTATTGGCTGAGCGCATCGAAGAAACAAAAAAGATTGATGCGGATCTGATCGGTAACGCGGCCAATGAATCCCGTGTCGATAAAGTAGATTTGGTTGCCGTTCAGAATCACGTTGCCAGGATGGATGTCGCCGTGAAAAGTTCCCTTCACAAACATGTAGAAGCCGTGAATATGGAACAAGTCGAGCAGGGTCGAATATTGAAGTTTGCCAGCCGTGAGTAGTTCATCGAACGTATTTCCAGGCACAAAATCTTTTACCAAGACTGTGTCGGTCGAAAGACCACGATACAGGTTTGCAAAGCAGAGTTTCGACAAATCGTAGTGCGTTTTCGATTCGAGATAGTGCAAATAAAGCAGGTCGTGCCCCTTGGCTTCGTTACGCAGGTCCAGCTCGTTCAGCGTCATCTCTCGAAGCTCATGAACCAGCGAAAGTGGATTGGCTACGCCGCGAAGCTTGGGGTACGCGTACTGTCCGACGCGCAAAATGAACTCAGCGCGCGCGATGTCTTTTTCGAAAGAGTGGCGCAGATCCTTCTTCACGAGCTTGACGACAACGTCTTTTCCGTTTTTCAATCTGGCTCGATGTACCTGCCCTACTGAAGCCACTGCGAACGGCGGAATGTCGAATTCTGCAAATTGAGAGAGAAACTCGTCCCCGCCGTTCTGGGCTATCAGCGCCTGAAACTCTTGCGGAGGTAGTTTGTTCTGCCTGCTGTAAAGCCCGCTGAGCTTGCGGCACTTTTCTGCACCCAGAAAGTCAATACGGAGCGCAAACACCTGGCCGATTTTCACCGCCAGAAGCCCCAGCTTTTGAATTTCATCCAGATCTGGATCCTTGCTTCCAAACAACATCCGGAACAACCGGATGAAATCAACCCAACCCATAGGTCGATTCTATGGTCGGATAACTCGTGACTTAGCCACGCACCGGGGCCAAATGGAGAGATTTCATGTGATGAAATACATGGCCCGTTGCAGGCGGGTTGACTTCGCTCACATGAAAGCTAGATATCGCGACGGAATCCGAACAGCGGAAGGCCTTCTTAAGGAGTGACGCCAAGTTCGGAGAGGATCTGTCTCACGGCTTCGCTTGCCGCAACTGCTCCCTGCTCGGAGAGACTCATGCGGATGGGCTGCTTGGGATCGATGGTGATGGCGTAGAGAATGATCTCGTGCTGACCGCCTTGAATATAGAACATGTCGAGCAGGTCTTTCATGCCGACGTCGTGCGCCGTGAGCGTAGGCGGATAATCGCGAGAAAATTGCGGTGTCGTACGGGTTACTGTGCCAATTGCGTTACCGTCGGACGCCGCGTCAATAATAATGATGCGATCGGCGTTTTCAAGTGGTTCGAGCAACGTGAAACCGCCGGTCCCGCCATCAAGACATTCAACACCAGGCGGCATTGGATGCTTTTCAAGCTCGCGAACGGTGTAAACACCGATGCCTTCGTCGCCCATCAGGACGTTGCCAAGGCCAAGCACGAGCGTTTTAGTTTCTGCGGAGATAGACCACCTCGGCTGGCTTCTGTTCTTTAATGCGACCCTGTCCGATGACTTTATCTGAGAGGGCTTGGAGGGCACAACTGCTTCCCAGAGTTGTGCCCAAACCAGGCCTTATGCCGGCATATCTTGCGATGCCGGGTTACTTATCAGACTTCTCGCGATCGAACTTCCAGCCACCGATGATGGAGGAAACTGTGCCACGACCCTCTATGTAATCGTGATAAAAGGACAAATAAATATGGACAACTATAAAAGTCACAAAGAACCACAGGAACAAGTGGTGCCAGAAGCGCACGCCGAATTCCCCGCCAAGCAGCGGCACAACCCAGGTGAACATCCGCGGCAACCACGAGTTGCTCATGCTTGAATAAAGCGCGAAGCCGGTAACCGATTGCGCCACGAAAGCGAGAAAGGTAAGAAAGTAAATGAACGCCGCTAGCGAGTTGTGCCCAGTTGAAATTTCGCCGTGCATCTTTGTTTGCAGAACGTCAGTCTTGACGACGTCGACGATCTCCTGGCGCTGCTTCCTCGTAATCGGAAAAAAGTTATTCCACTTCGCGTATTGATTTCCCACGAAGCCCCAGTAAATGCGGGCGGCAAAGTTGAACACGTAGATGAAGGCGGCCAAAAAATGCAGAAAGCGCACCCAGCCGAACCAATACTGCTGATACGCTTCCGCTGCGTAGAACGCGCGCAGTGGCGCTCCAATTAAATAGCCGGTGACGCAAAGGACAACGAGCGCAATTGCGTTGATCCAGTGGTAGACGCGAACAGGCAGCTCCCAGACATAGACCCTGCGGTACTCGACCGGATGGCTGACCTGCGCAGAGATTCCGTTATTTACTGCGGTGCCCACAGACGTGCTTGGAGTGCTCATAGGCCTCTACTCGAACGAAACCTGGTGAAGGTGCTTGCCTTGCGGATCGTACAGATGTACGGCGCAAGCCAGGCACGGGTCAAAGGAATGGATGGTTCTGATAATCTCGACCGGCTGCTCAAGATTCGCTACCGGCGTACCAATGAGCGATGCTTCGAACGACGAACGCTGTTTCTTGGCGTCGCGCGGCGAGCCGTTCCACGTGGTCGGCACCACAAGCTGATAGTTATCGATAGCGCCGTTCTTGATCTTGATCCAGTGCGCAAGTGCGCCGCGAGGAGCTTCCGTAAGTCCAACACCTTCGCATTCTGAAGGCCAGGTCTTCGGTTCCCACTTCTCGCCGTTGAACGTGGAGACTTCGTTGGTCTTGATCTGGCCCATCAGGCCGTTGAAGAATTCCTTCAACCAGATCATTGCCAACGCCGCATCCAGTCCGCGAGCGGCAGTGCGGCCCAGCGTGGAGAACAGCGCGCCGACGGGCACATTCAGTTTGCCTAGTGTGTCCTTCACCAATTCCTGTACGTCCGTGCGCCCTGATGCATACGCCACAATAAGTCGTGAAAGCGGTCCGACTTCCATAGCGTTTTCTTTCCAGCGTGGAGTCTTGAGGAACGAGTATTTTTCGTAACCCTCGAGCGTTTCGAACGGAGGCTTGGGACCGGCGTACTTGATCTTTGTCTCGCCTGCCCACGGATGAACACCAACCTGGTCTCCGCCGTCGTAGGTGTACCAGGAGCTTGCGATGTACTCCTTGATCTCTTGCGAATCCGTCGCATTCACTGGGTAAACATGGCTGAGATCGCGATTAAGCACAACGCCGCGCGGATACTTGAACGACTCAACCTGCGAGTATCCCTTGGTCGGGAATTCGCCGTATGAAAGATAGTTAGTAAGGCCTCCGCCCCACTTAGCCCAATCCTTATAGAACGAGGCAACCGCCAGCAGATCGGGAATGTAAACCTCATTGATAAACTCGTCGGCCTGGCTGATGAGACGCGACACCAGGTTCAGCCGCTCGGAGTTGATCGCGGCCACTTCGTTCATATTGATGGAGCAAGGAACTCCGCCCACGAGGTAATTCGGATGCGGGTTCTTGCCACCGAACACTGCGTGAATCTTGACGATTTCCTTCTGCCATTCCAGAGCATCAAGATAATGCGCAACCGCAATCAAGTTGACTTCAGGTGGCAACTTGTATGCTGGGTGCCCCCAATAGCCATTGGCAAAGATACCCAAGCCGCTGGCCGCAAACGCCTTGATCTTGTCCTGCACGGCGCTGAAATACGAAGGCGTGTTCTTGTCCCACTTCGAAAATGTTTGCGCGAGCTCGGCGGCCTTTTTCGAGTCGGCCTTGAGCGCGTTCACAATGTCTACCCAGTCAAGCGCGTGCAGGTGGTAGAAGTGGATCACGTGATCCTGCACGTACTGCGTGGCCATCATGATGTTGCGGATGAGCTCGGCAGTCGGCGGAACTGAAATGCCGAGGGCGCTCTCAACCGCGCGCACGCTGGTAAGTGCGTGGACCGTGGTGCAAACGCCGCAAACGCGTTCGGTAATGGCCCAGGCATCGCGCGGATCGCGTCCCTGCAGAATCTTTTCGAGGCCGCGGATCATGGTGCCGGAGCTGAAAGCGTCGGTGATGACGCCGTTTTCCACCACTGCCTCAATGCGCAGGTGGCCTTCAATGCGAGTTACCGGATCGACGACGACGCGTGCCATATCTGGTTAAGACTCCTTCTGATCTTCTGCGTGAACTTCGGCAATCACGCTGCGCTTGCGAACATTGGTGACCACAGCATGGGCGGCAACGCCGGCCAGAGTGGCAACTCCGACGATGGTGCCCACCGTATCGGCTGTGCTTTCGATACCAAAGCCTGGGAACGAGGGCAGATGCTGATAGAACGGTCCGTTATCCCAAAAGCCTTCTTCGCTGCAACCGATGCAACCGTGACCGGATTGGATTGGATAGCTTGTGCCTTCGTTCCACTTCACAACCGAGCACGCGTTGTAGGTGACGGGGCCTTTGCAGCCCATCTTGTAAAGGCAATACCCTTTGCGGGCGTTCTCATCGTCGAATGCCTCGACGAAGAGGCCGGCATCATAATTCGGGCGGCGATAGCAGGTGTCGTGAACCCGGCGGCCGTAAAATTCCTTCGGACGGCCCTGGCTGTCGAGCGCGGGAATCTGGCCCAAAACAAGCAGATGCGTAACCACACCCATCATCACGTCGGCGATCGGCGGGCATCCAGGTACGTTGATTACCGGCTTGTCGACAAGCTTGTGAATCGGAGTGGCGCCGGTTGGATTCGGCTTGGCAGCTTGCACGCAGCCGTTTGAAGCGCAGCTGCCCCATGCAACTACCGCGGCGGCATCCTTGGCAACGGTCTGCAGAATTGAGGCAGCAGTCTTGCCGCCGATCATGCAATAGACGCCGTCTTCCGCCATCGGCACCGCGCCTTCAACCAGCACGATGTACTTCCCTTTATTATTTTTGATGGTGTCGTTCAGGCTCTTCTCTGCCTGGAAGCCCGAGGCGGCCATCAATGTTTCAGAGTAGTTCAGCGAGAGCACGTCAAGAAGTGCGTCTGCGACAATCGGGTGCGAAGAACGAATGAAGGATTCGCTGCAGCAGGTGCACTCCTGAAAGTGCATCCACACAACCGCAGGCTTTTCTTTCTTCTCAAACGCAGAAACAACCTGCGCAACGCCGGATTGACCGAATCCAGCTGCCGTAGCGGCCGCAGCGCAGAACTGCAGAAAGTCTCTGCGACTGTAGCCCTTCTTCTCCATAGAATTCCAAATGGAATTGACCATGCCTACCTCGCTCGAATTGCTGTTACCGGCAGAGGATGATCGGTGTTATGGAATGAGATAAAAATTTAAACTCTGCCGGCTAACTTGAACGAAGGTACTTTTCAAAATGAACGGCGGGCAGTGAGCGCCATCACACGTGTGATAAATCACTCCTCGATAGGTACCTACCGAGGTACACATGATCTAAATCACATTCTTCACCGGCGGGTCAGGGGTTCTGGCCCGTAAATGTGTTCCAACTCTCAGGATTTGGCTCCAAGAGGCGCACCAATTCAGACCTAATCGCTTTTTCTGGGCATCTGAAGCCAGGTTCCATAGAGAAATGAACTCTCCTCAGGAAGGTTGAAACCTCAGGGATCCGTCAGTAGCAGGCTTTCAGTTGCGTGGCACTTCCAGAGCGCCGGTAAGGCTGGAGACGCGCTCCACCTGGTGGCTGCGGCACCACGATTCGAGTTCCTTCGCCAGACGCTCAGTAGCACGCGGATCAGCGTAGCTGGCGGTTCCCACCTGCACCGCTGTTGCCCCGGCGAGCAGGAACTCCACCGCATCTTCCGCGGTGACGATTCCACCCATGCCGAGTATAGGAATCTTTACGGTGCGGGCTGCTTCATACACCATGCGCAGCGAAATAGGCTTAATGGCCGGCCCGGACAGGCCGCCCGTCACATTAGTCAATCGGGGACGCCGGGTTTCCGCATCGATCGACATGGCAAGGAATGTGTTGGTCAAGCTGATAGCGTCCGCGCCCGAGTCAGCCGATACCTTGGCCATCTGCGCAATGGAAGTGACGTTGGGCGAGAGCTTGACGATGATTGGCCTGGTTGAAACTTCCCTTGCCTTCCTTACCAGGTATTCAAGCTCGTGCGGGTCGGCGCCGAATGCCATTCCACCTGCATGAACATTTGGGCACGACACGTTGAGTTCGTACGCCGCGATGCCTTCGGCCAGGTTCAGACGTTCGACCACCTGCGTGTATTCGCCGACCGTGCAGCCAAAGACATTCACAATGACTTTGCAGCCGGGATAACGCTTCATGGGCGGGAGCTTTTTTGCGATGTACTCTTCCACGCCGACATTCTGCAGGCCGATGGCGTTTAGCATGCCGGCGGCTGTCTGAATAATGCGCGGAGCCGCGTGACCGGCCATCGGCTCAAGAGAAATCCCTTTCGTCACAAATCCGCCGATTCGTTCGAACGAAATAATTTCTTCAAACTCGATGCCGTAGCCGAAGGTGCCGCTGGCGGCGATGACCGGGGAGGCCAATTCAAGACCGGCCAGCGTCACTTTCATGTCGGGTTTCACTTGGCGGCAATCGTCCTTTTAGCAGGCGGAGCGCATCACCGGTCGACCGTGATCGATGCTTAGCGCTCGCCACCCGGATTCGTTGGCTTCAGGGCCTCAGTCAGCACACGGCCTACTGCCGCCGAGGGCCGATTGACGCCGGCCAACGACGCAAAAGTGACCGCAAGGTCCACTGGAGCTACAAGTTCATGATACTCGCCCGGAACAAACGGCGACCCGAAGAATGCGAGCGGCACATGGCGGTCATAAGACCATGGACTGAAGTGCGTTGTGCCTGCGAGCTGCCCCTCGCCTGACATTTGATAGCTGTCCAAAATCATCATCACAAACCAGTTACCGTGGTCTACGTAGCTGTGCGCCAGCATGCGGCCAAAGTCCGTGTTCGGCACCTGACCCGCTGCAAGCTGCTGCCTGGTGAAGACGAACTGAACGTGCGGTGACGGCGGAAGCCGCTTTTGCGATGGCTCAGGCAGAGTGGGTTGGAGCCCTTTGAGGAAAGGCGGCGGATTTGGGACCTGGGCAGCGACGGCAGCGGGCAGCAATTCCGCCACTGCCGCCTCGGCAGCTTTCTCGTCGATGCCTGCTTTTTCAAACTTCCTGCGGTCCAGCGTGACGTAAGGCAGATCCGGATTCGGCATCAGAAACTCGACGTGTTCGCCATGGGCAAAACGCTTGTCCAGATCGGCGTTGACCTGCTCATATACTTTGATCATGTTCACAGCGACAGCATGAATTCCGAGCTTTGCAGCCTCTCCGGCAACAGGCGCGACTCCATGATCGGCGGACAATGCCATCCATACGTTGCTTAGTCCAATCGTCTGATCGAGCCAGGAATTGAAACTATCGAGATCGTGATCCAGGCCAAGAATCATCTGCTCTTCAAATGGCGAGTCAGGGCCGAACTGGTGTCCTTGAATGTCGTTTGCTGAGAGCGAAATGACCAGCAGGTCCGTCACGCCGTTCTGGCCAAGTTTCTCGCCAGCAATCAGCGACTTGGCGAAATCGAATTCATATTCGTTCGCTACTGGTGTTCGACCTACCAGATCGTAGAACTGCGTCGTTCCTTCGGCATTGGCTTCCCGGGCGGCCTTTTCGGGGTGGCCATCGCTGTTAAACGCAGTGGCCCATTCCGGCAGATGCTCCATGTAATAGGTAGAGGTGGTGAAGTGGCCGCTTGAGGGATCTATCCAATATGCTGCATTTGCAGACTGACCCGCAGGCAGGATGGACGCACGGTCCTTGAGCGAAACCGAAAAGACACGTGACCGTCCTTGAGTGGCCAGACGTAACTCGTCACCAAATGTAGTTGCGCGAAGATTAAGCGGAGACGAACCAACCGCCCACTTGGCGGCCGTTGCAGGCGCACCAGGCTGGTTGGCGGGAATGGAATCGTGCGGGAGATCGACGAGTTGGTAACGCTCATCCTGCACTGAGCTGACCTGCACATCGTTGGAGCGCGATGCATCCCACCATTCATTTGACTCTATGCCGTGCCCGTCAGAGTACGCGCCGGTGCCGATGGTCGCGTGGCCAGGACCGGTTTTGGTGTTTGCGTAATCGTAGTAGCAGTCAGTGAACCATGCGCCCTGTTTCATAAACAGGTTGAAGCCGCGGCCCTTGAACTCGGCCTGATCGCGATTCAGATAATCTCCGCGAAACTGATCGATCACCACGATGACGATGAGCTTTGGTTTGCCAACGTAGGCCTGCGCTGCAGCAGACGGCGAAAGCACGAGTACCAATACAGTCAAAACAACTGAGGCAAGCCAGGCACGCAGGATTCTTGAATTGGTATGCATGATTTGATTTAAACAGCGAATTGTTAAATTTCGTCGTGAATTGTGAAACTCTGGTTTGTCATTATTGAGCTTGCTGGAGCATTCATCTTAGCGCGATTGACACGTTTCGCAGGAGACTGGTATCAACGGAACCAGTGCCGAGGGATAGCGATATTTTACGGCGACTTTCAACAAGGAGACTTCCCCCCAATGTTTACTCCCAAAGGAAGATTCAGCTGGTACGAGCTCATGACGAGCGACACGCAAGCCGCGGGAAAATTTTATTCGGACGTTGTCGGCTGGAGCACCCAGGAAATGCCCAGCGGCGATGGCCACCCCTACACGACCTTCAACATTGGCAACGTGGGCATGGCCGGTATGTTGAAGTTCGACGGGCACACCGGCTGGGTGGGTTACATCTCGGTTGATGACGTTGACGCGCATGTGGAGAAGATCGTGGAGGCTCGCGGCAAGCTCTGGAGACCCGCCACGGATATCCCTGGCATGTTGCGTTTCGCAGTGATGTCCGATCCACAGGGCGCCGCCATTGTGGTCTTCACGCCGCACCCCGATATGCCCTCGCCGCAACGGCCAGCGCCATCCGCCACCGGAACGATCGGTTGGCATGAGCTCTACACAACCGATATTGAAGCTGCGACTGAGTTTTACAACAAGCTATTTGGCTGGACCAAGATCTCCGATATGGACATGGGGCCAATGGGCATCTATCGCATTTTCGATGAGGGTGACCACAAGCAAATGGGCGACGGCGGCATGATGACTAAAGCCCCGCATATTCCCGTATCTTGCTGGAATTTTTATTTTAATGTCGACTCGATCGGCGCCGCGATTGAACGCGTTAAGTCCGGCGGCGGGAAGGTGCTGAACGGCCCAATGCAGGTACCCGGCGGCAGCTGGATCATCAACGGCCAAGATCCGCAGGGCGCCATGTTCTGTCTCGTCAGCAGCAAGGAATAAAAAAAATCCGAACGATGAGCATTTGCCCATCGTTCGGATTTTCTTCATTTACTGCTTCAAGTTTACGTCGTAACCGGTTCAGTCGACGCGACGTTGACGGGCGTGAGCCAGCCAAAGCGGTCTGGCTTCAGGCCGTTGGCGATGGCGAAGAACTCCTCACCGAGCTTGCGCGTAATTTCGCCGGGCTTGCCGTCGGCCACCAGGATCTTGTCGATCGAGCGGATCGGCTGTACTTCGGCGGCTGTGCCGGTAAAGAACACTTCGTCGGCAATGTAGAGCATCTCGCGCGGAATCGGCTGCTCGGTCACGGTGAGGCCCAGGTGCCGGGCGATGGTCAGCACCGAGTCGCGCGTAATGCCGCTCAGTGCCGAGTTGGCCAATGGCGGCGTGTAGATGACGCCGTTGCGGACAAGAAACACGT